>ULRL01032393.1_pt1 | contig 26572 bp, 30 predicted proteins | sample 1955391 | NCBI WGS metagenome assembly ULRL01 (sample SAMEA4835681, study PRJEB28245) | human gut metagenome | biome: gut microbiome; material: fecal sample | place: Denmark | collected 2008
AAGGCCCGTCCACAAGCACATCCGTTTCCTTTAAAAGTGCCAGCTTTTCGGCATCGTTTTCCTCCCAAAGTGCCTCCCATGTATAGCCGGTATACGTCCAGACGTTCAAGCCCAGCTTATGTGCGCCCTCTGCCAGAGCAAGGCAGGGGACAGGCTGCATGAAAGGGTCGCCGCCGGAAAGGGTGATTCCGTCCAGCAGGGGATTTTCTGCCGCTGCCGCAAGAATATCCTCGGTATCCGCCCAAGAGCCGCCACTGGGGTCATGCGTCTGCGGGTTGTGACAGCCGGGACAGTTATGCAGACAGCCCTGCGTAAATATGGTCAGGCGCAGCCCGGGGCCATCCACAATGGAATCCCCGGTTATGCCGCTCAGACTGATTCTCATGCCTCTATCAATCCTTTGCTTCTAATTTTACTTCCGTTACAATAGAATGTTTCACTCTGTCGCGTACCTCTGCACGCTTTGCGTTGTTGAAGCGGTCAAGCGTACCTACCAGATAGCCTGTGATTCTGCGGATGCGCTGGAATCCGTATTCTCCGTCGGTTTCACTTCTGCCGCATTTCGGGCAGGTGTCCCCGATGATGCCGTTGTAGCCGCAGACGGGGTCGCGGTCAACGGGATGGTTGATGGAGCCGTAGCCGATGCCCTGCGCCTTCATGTAGCGGATGACCTTTTCAAAGGCATCCAGATTTGTGCTGGGGTCGCCGTCCAGTTCGATATAGGTGATATGCCCTGCATTTGTCAGCTCGTGATAAGGTGCTTCCAGCTGAATCTTCTTATACGCGCTGATGGGGTAATATACAGGAATATGGAAGCTGTTTGTGTAATATTCTCTGTCTGTGACACCCTCGATGGAGCCGAAGCGTTCTCTGTCCATGCGGACAAAACGACCGGACAGCCCTTCCGCAGGTGTTGCCAGCAGGCTGAAGTTCAGATGTGTTTCTGCGGACAGGTCATCCATGCGCTTTCTCATGTGCCCGATGATATCCAGACCAAGGTTCTGTGCGATTTCGCTTTCGCCGTGGTGTACGCCAAGCAGTGCCTTCAGTGCCTCTGCCAGACCGATAAACCCGACGGAAAGTGTGCCGTGCTTGAGCACCTCTCTTACCTCGTCATCATAATTCAGCTTTTCGCTGTCAATCCAGACACCCTCGCCCATCAGGAAGGGGTAGTTGTGTACCTTTTTCTTTGCCTGAATTTCAAAGCGCTCCAGCAGCTGTTCTACGACCAAGTCAATCTTTCTGTCCAGCTCGGAGAAGAACCAGTCGATGTTTTTGTTTGCCAGAATTGCGATACGGGGCAGGTTGATGGAGGTGAAGCTTAAATTCCCTCTGCCGTAGGTGATTTCCCGTTCGGGATCGTTCACATTGCCGATAACGCGGGTACGGCAGCCCATGTATGCGATTTCTGTTTCGGGATGGCCTTCCTTATAATATTGCAGGTTAAAGGGTGCATCCTGGAAGGAGAAATTCGGGAACAGGCGCTTTGCACTCACGCGGCAGGAAAGCTTGAACAGGTCGTAGTTAGGTTCGCCGGGGTTGAAGTTTACGCCATCCTTCACACGGAAAATCTGGATGGGGAAGATAGCGGTTTCGCCGTTGCCCAGCCCTGCCTCTGTCACCAGAAGCATATTTTTCATAACCATGCGCCCTTCTGTGGAGGTATCCATGCCGTAGTTGATGGAGGAGAAGGGGGTCTGCGCGCCTGCACGGCTGTGCATGGTGTTGAGGTTATGCAGCAGTGCCTCCATTGCCTGATAGGTTGCCTTATCGGTTTCCTCGGTTGCCTTTTTCGCGGAGAAGGACTGAATCTTGTCCAGAATTTCTTCGGGTACGCCTGCCTCGATGAGTAGTGCCCTTTCCCTGTCGGTATAGGCCTGAGAGCCATCCAGTGTAGGAATCAGGTTTTCTGCGGTCAGTGTTTGGAAGATTTCCTTTGTTTTTTTCGCATGCGCGGCACAGTCCATCACCTCAATTAAGGAGGTCAGGTTGGAACGATAGCGTTTTTTGTAGGTTTTTGCAACGCCGGGAGCCAGACCATAATCAAAGTTTGCGATAGACTGACCGCCGTGCTGGTCATTCTGGTTGGACTGGATAGCAATACAAGCCAGAGAAGCATAGCTTGCGATATCATTTGGCTCTCTCAGTACACCATGCCCTGTGGAAAAGCCATCATGGAACAGCTTGATTAAATCAATCTGGCAGCAGGTAGTTGTCAGTGTATAGAAGTCTAAATCATGAATATGAATATCCCCGTTTCTGTGCGCCTCGGAATGGGCGGGGTTCAGCACATAGCTTTCATAGAAATGCTTTGCGCCCTCGGAGCCGTATTTCAGCATAGAGCCCATGGCGGTGTTGCCGTCGATATTTGCGTTTTCGCGCTTGATATCGCTGTCGGTTGCATCCTTGTAGGTGATATCCTCGAAGGTTTTCATCAGTCTGTCGTTCATGTTTCTGACTCTGGTACGTTCTGCACGATAGAGGATATACGCCTTTGCGGTGCGTACATGCCCGTGGTTAATCAGTACGCGCTCTACGGTATCCTGAATCTGCTCTACCGTAGGGGAGTCAATTTGTTTTTCTTCAAAAATATCGGAAACCTCCTGTGCAAGTGCAAGGCAGATTGCGTAATCCTTTTTGCCGATGGTTGCTGCAAAGGCTTTTTCGATGGCACTGGCGATTTTGTTGATATCAAAATGCACGGTGCGCCCGTCTCTTTTGGTGATGGTTGTAATCATAATCATTCCCTCTTTCCGATTTTCCCTGTTTTTTCTATTTCCATCCAATTTCCATCCAAATGAATTTTTATCTCAAATAAACCACAAGATGTAGGTCTTGTTTAAAACGGTAAGCATATATATTGTATGGCATTCAAAGAAACTCGTCAAGAGAAACAGTGTGAAAAATATGAATTTAAACAGATTGCCGAAAGTGAGCCTTCGGACGGACTTTTTTTGCATAAAATTAAAAAAGATTACCAAAAATGGGGGAGAGAAAATGAAATGGGAACGGTTTTCCTGCTTACAGGAGAAGGAAGTCATCAATATCTGCGACGGAAGGCGGTTGGGGTGCGTCTGCGATTTGGAGATGGATGCGATTTCCGGAAAAATCTGCACACTGATTATTCCGGAATGTGGCAGTAAGTGGAATTTTTTCGGAAAGGAACGGGCATTTTTCGTGCCTTGGCGGTGTATTCGCCGCATCGGTGACGATATCATTCTTGTGGAGGTGGATGGAGAGGAAATCCTAAGAACAGATGGGGACTGACGGGTGTTGACCTGCGGCAGAATCTCCTTTATACTGAAGAATAGATTTTTATGCTGTTTATATGCTATTTAAAGGAGGAAATGGCTTTGAAATGCCCTTTTTGCAATTATAATGATACAAAGGTAATCGATTCCCGCGGACAGGAGGATAACTCAGTCATTCGTCGCCGCCGCCTTTGCGAAAGCTGCGGCAAACGCTTCACTACATATGAGCGGATTGATATGATTCCTATTACGGTGATTAAAAATGATGGTACAAGAGAAATTTTTGACAAAACCAAGATTATCAACGGTGTAATGAAATCCTGCAACAAGCGTCCCGTTACGGCACAGCAAATTCAGGAGCTGGCGGATGATATTGAAAATACGCTGATGGGTCTGGGTGAGAGAGAGGTAGAAAGCAAGCAGATTGGCAATATGGTGATGGATCGTCTGAAAGAGGTAGACGAGGTGGCGTATGTGCGCTTTGCATCGGTTTATCGTCAGTTCAAGGATATCAATACCTTTATTGACGAGCTGGAAAAGCTGCTTGTGGAAAAGAAGAAGGGATGATTTTATGGCAGAGGTGCAGACAAAGGCGCTTTTCACCTGCACAGAGGCAGGCTATGATGCTGCATTATCCATCATGGAGCTTTATCGCAGAAACGGAATGCAGGCATTTTTCTACGGCATTGCGGAGGAAGCAGACCTGGTTTCTCTGGGGGAAATAAATAAAATGACACATGTACTGCATTTTGTGGATGAAGAAAGCATCAGGCTGGTCAGCATTGCGGATGAAATGGGCGGCTTTACGGTGGACATCAGCATCAATGATTTGATTCTGCCGAAGTAATTTTTTTCGCAGGAAAACGAAAGCAAGACAGGCAAGAAATTTCAAAATACCTCATAGGATAGGAGTGTAACAAGAATGCTTTTATCTTAAGGAGGTATTTTATTATGTGTGGATTTGGTTGTGGGAACGAAAACATCATCTGGATCTTGCTTCTGTTGTGCTGCTGCGGCAATAATGATGGCTGCGGCAGCTGGGGCGACAGCAGCTCCTGGCTGTGGATTCTGATTTTGCTGTGCTGCTGCGGCAACAACAAGAGCAACAGCATCGGCAATGCCTGCGGGTGCTGATAACCCGACAGAAAGGCTGTTTCAACAAGTCGAAACCCTGTTTTCGACTTAATATTCTGCGGCTCCCGTATTTTGCGGGAGCCTGTCTGATTTTGCGGAGAAAAAACAGGAACTGCCACACCTTTCCTTTTACAATAAAGGGGAGGTGATTTTTTATGTGGGAAAAAAGAAAGAAGGAAGAGCAGCTGGCGCTTTGGATTGAGGCGGAACGGGAGCGGCTTTCGGCGCGGGCGTATGCACTGGAGGATGCGTTTTTGCGGGCGTTTTTCGCGCAGTGCGTGGAAAGCACGGCGGCAGATGCGTATGAGGTTTTTTTGGAAACGCCGCTTGCGTATAACTATTTTCGGGAAAATCTGGGGCGAATGGATGAAAAAACGCTTGACCGTTTTTTTAAGCTGGCAGCAATTTATCATACGATTCGCACGGTCCGCCGTAGGAAAAGTGGACTGGACTGGACACGCATGTGGACAGGGTTAACGGCGGTTTTTTCGCTGAGTGGACAGGAGAGGAAGCTGACAGAGCTCCTGCACTGCTGTGCGGAGCTGTATCAGAGCGGCTTTCAGGAGCTATTTCATAAAACAACGGCGCGGTATTTATTCGGTGACAGAGCCCTGAGTGGTTTTTCCTTCGCATTCATCGGGAATTTCTGGTATAATTCCTATAGTAGTTTTATGAGCTCCTTTACGGGCTATGTTCCCTTTCACATCCGCTTGAAACGGGCGCAGTAAGCCGAGGGGGCAGTGTGGGGAGGAACGGCGATGGCAAACAGATGGACGAAGGAGCAGAAACAGGCGATTGATGCGAGGGGCAGTGATTTGCTGATTGCGGCGGCGGCAGGCAGCGGCAAAACGGCGGTTCTCGTGGAGCGCATTATCACGAAGCTTTTGCGAGAGGAGCAGGAAATAGACAGACTGCTCGTGGTGACGTTTACGAATGCGGCGGCATCCGAAATGCGGCAGAGGATTGGCGTGGCGATTGCGAAGCAGCTGGAGGAAACGCCGGAGGATATCCATTTGCAAAACCAGATGGCGTTTTTGCCAAGGGCAGATATCAAGACCATCCATGCCTTCTGCTTGCAGGTGATTCGGGAATATTATCATTTGCTGGAGCTTGACCCGAAGGTGCGCACTGCCGACCCTGCGGAAATCAAGCTGCTGCAGAAGGAGGTGCTGGAGGAGTTATTCGAGACGCTTTATGCGGCGGAGGATAGCCAGTGGTTTTTTGATCTGCTGGAAACCTTTTCCTCCTCTACGAAGGATACGCCCTTGCAGGAGCTGGTTTTGCAGCTGTATACCTTTGCGGAGGGCAGCCCGAACCCGAAGCGGCAGTTAGAGCAGCTGGCGGAGAGCCTTTTCCTTGCGGAGGGGGAAACGGTAGATGCCTGCGGCTGGTTTTCGCTGATTCGGCAGAGTGTGGAGACTGCTCTGGACTATGCGCGCTACCAGCTGAAAAAGGCATGGCAGATGGCAGACGAGGGTGAATTTGGCGGCTATCATAAGCTTTTGACGAACGAGGTCGCGATGGTGGAGAATTTTGCGGCGGCATTGCAGAAGGGGTATGCCGAATGGCGGCTGGCGTATCTTGCGATTGATTTTGCGCGTCTGCCTGCCTACCGCGGCGAGGAAAAGGAAACGGCGGAGCGCATTAAGGCACTGCGAAACGAAGCGAAGGATACTATCAAGAAATTACAGGAAGCCATCTTCGCCTACAGCCCCGAAATGCAGGCAGACCTGGTGCGGCGGATGTATCCTGTTGTGCAGGGGCTTGCGCGGCTGACGAAGCTGTTTCTGGATGCCTTTGCGGCGGCAAAGCGGGAGAAGAATATGATAGATTTTCATGATTATGAGCATTTTGCACTGGAGATTCTGGTGAACGAGGATGGTACGCCGACAGAAGCGGCGGCAGAGCTGCGGCAGCGGTATGATGAAATCATGATTGACGAATATCAGGACAGTAACTTAGTGCAGGAAACGATTCTGGCGGCAGTTTCGGGCGATAGCATCGGTGAGAATAATCGGTTTATGGTGGGCGATGTGAAGCAGAGCATTTATCGCTTCCGTCAGGCGATGCCCGAATTATTCAATGAGAAATATCAGCGGTATCCTGCGGAGGAGGGGCAGAAGGAACGGAAAATCGTGCTTTCCAAAAACTTCCGCAGCCGTAAAAATATATTGGATGGCGTGAATTTTATTTTCCGCCAGATCATGCAGAAGCAATTCGGGGACATTGCATACGATGATGCGGCAGCGTTATATGCAGGAATGACGTTCCCCGACTGCGCAGAACCGCACGGCGGCGAGAATGAGATTCTTCTGATTGCGACAGCGGAGGCAGAGGATTCCGAGCTTTCGGAGGAGCTCAGGGAGCTGGACAGACGGCAGGTGGAGGCGACCGCGATTGCCGCAAGGATTCGCGCGCTGATGGAAAGCGGCTATCAGGTTGTGGATAAGAAAACAGGCGCATATCGCCCCCTGCGGTATGGGGATATTGCGATTCTGCTGCGCTCCATGAAGAATTGGAGCAGTGTGCTGGATGATGTATTCGGCAAGGCGGGGATGCCCTATTATGCGGAAACGGCGGAGGGCTATTTTGAGGTGCCGGAGGGGGAAACCATGCTGCATTTGCTGCGGCTGTTGGATAACCCCAGACAGGATATTCCCCTGCTTTCGATTTTACATTCGCCGATTTATGATTTTTCTGCGGATGCGCTGATGCAGATTCGCTTGCAGGGCGGCAAGGGATTGTATTATGACTGCCTGCGGCGCTATTTGCAGGAGGGCGAGGATGCGGCACTGCGCGCGCGGATTTCGGCTTTTCTTGCAGATTTAACGCATTGGCGGAACGAGGTGCGGAATTTTTCTCTGCATGAGCTGCTGCGGCTGCTGTACCGCGAAACGGGGTATTATGATTATCTGAGTGTGACGGCAGGGGGGACGCTCAGGCAGGCGAACCTGCGGCTTTTGCTGGAAAAGGCGGAGCAATACGAGAAGGGCAGCCATAGGGGACTGTTTTATTTCATCCGCTATGTGGAGGATATGAAAACGGCGGAGGCGGAAACATCCTCCGCAAAGCTGCCGACCGAGGGCGAGGATCGGATGCAGGTGATGACGATTCACAAGAGCAAGGGTCTGGAATTTCCTGTGGTTTTCGTGGCGGATATGGGGAAAAGCTTTAATGAACTGGATATCCGCAGTGCGGTGCTGCTGCACCAGAAATGGGGCTGCGGTATGGATTATACGGATATCGAAAAACGGGTTTCCTACCGCACACTGGCAAAGCGTGCGCTGGCAGAGGCAATCAGAGAGGAAAACCTTGCAGAGGAGCTGCGCGTGCTTTATGTGGCACTGACGCGTGCAAAGGAAAAGCTGATTCTGACGGGAACGGTGAAGGATTTTGAAAAGGCGTTTCTGAAATGGGGCAGTACGGCGGACTGCGATACGGAGGTTCTGTCTGCATCCCGTCTGCGGCGTGCGAAAAGCTATCTGGACTGGGTGATGCCTGCCTATCTGCGTCATCCTGCGAGAGAGCGGCTTGCGGCAGAATGGGAGGACGGATTGCCGAAGCAGTGTGTGTTTTCTGCGGAGGCATCGGCATGGAGGCTTTCCTGCGTGACAAAGGATGAGGCCTTGCAGGAAACGGCGCAGGAGCAGAAGACTGCCGAGGAACAGCGTGATTTCTTTGCGGCATGGGAAAGCCCTGCGGAAATGACGGAGGAGCGGCAGGCGGTTTTCCGCATTTTAAGCTGGCAATATCCCCATGGGAAGGAGACAAAGCTGCCTGCGAAGCTTTCCATTTCGGAAATCAAGCGGAAATATCAGGAGGAAATGACAGGCGAAATTATTACGCCGGCACATCAGGAAATCAGACTGCCAGATTTTGCGGAAAAGCGGAAGCTGAGCAGTGCCGAAATGGGTACGGCGATGCACACCTTTATGGAAGAAGCGGATTTTCGGAAGAAATATACGAAGGAGGAAATTGACAGCCTGACGGCGGAGCTGGTGCAGAGAGGCAGACTGACGGAGGAAGAAGGAAAATATCTTCGGAGAAGGGAGCTTCTGCAATTTTTCGAGTCCGAACTGGCGGAACGGCTGCGTGGGGCTGAGAGGATAGAGAAGGAACGCCCGTTTTCTGTGCTGATGCAGCCGAAGGAAGTATTCTTCGGGGAGGAATATCGGGAGGTGACGGACGAAATTCTGGTAAACGGGATTATTGACTGCTACTTTACGGAAAAAAATGTCGGGATTCTGATTGACTATAAGAGCGACCGCATTTACGATGAAGAAGAACTGAAGGCGCGATACCGCATCCAGCTGGAGCTGTACCGGACGGCATTGGAGCGGGCAATGGGGATTTCTATTCGGGAGACCTATCTCTATTCCTTTGCGATGGGGAAGGCAATTCTTTTGACATAAGAGGAAAAGGAAGCATACTCAAGTAAGACGAAACGGATTTTTGATTTATTCAGACAAAAAAAGACAAAAAAAGTGAGCCTGACGGCTCACTTTTTCGCTTTAAGTAAAAATTATTCAGCTTTGATTGCGCCTGTGGGACAGTTGCCTGCACAAGTACCGCAGTCGATGCATTCAGCAGCGTTGATAACGTAAACACCGCCGTCTTCATGGATGCAACCTGTAGGGCAGCCGCCTGCGCAAGCGCCACAACCGATGCATTCGGGACCGATTTTATGAGCCATTGGAAACACCTCCTTCATCTTTTTACATGCCTATTTTATCGCAGAACAATGTAATTTGCAAGGTGTATTTCATGTTTTTATGAGAAAAAGCTATTAAAAGGCGGAAAGTCATGGTTTTTTTGGAAAGGAAAAGGAGGGTTTCTTCTTACAGAAGTCTGTCATTTTCCTGCTCCTGTCTTTTGTATTCTGCCTTATATTCCTGATATTCCTGCGTGGAAATGCGGATTTCGTCATATTCCGCCTGCGTGATGGGGCGGACGATGCGGCAGGGGACACCATACGCCATGTGCCCCTTGGGGATGTGCATACCGCGCTTGACGATCGCGCCTGCGCCGATGAAGCAGTTCTCCTCGATGACTGCGCCCTCCTGAATGATTGCGCCCATGCCGATGAGGACGTTATCCTGAATGGTGCAGCCATGGATGATGGCGTTATGCCCGATGGTGACACCTGCGCCGACATGGATATCGTAACCCGTTTCTACATGGAAGGTGACATTTTCCTGTAAATTTGTTTTGTTGCCGATAGTGATTTTTCCATAGCCTGCACGCACGACCGTACCGGGATAGACAATGACATCCTCGCCCAGCTCCACACTGCCGATGATTTCTGCGGTAGGGAAAATGAAACAGCTTGAGGGGACTTTGGGAATCAGGTTTTTATATTTACGAATCATGGGTGAGCTCCTTTCAAAAGAAAAAATAGATGCTATTCTCATCATATCGGGAAAGTGGACGCTTGACAAGAGAAAGATGATTGTATACAATGCTATCATATCTAATTGCAAATGATTTGCAACAAGAAATTTAGGCGAAATGGCGGAGAGAATATGAAAAAGAAGGGACTTGTGCTGTTCTTGCTGTCAGCCTTGCTTTTTACGGCATGCGGCACGGAAAAAAATAAAACCGGAGAAACAGATAAATTGACGGTTGTGACTAGCTTTTATCCCGTTTATCTGCTGGCGCAGGAGATTGTGCAGGGAGCAGAGGGAATCAGATTGGAAAATATGGCACAGCCGCAGACGGGCTGTCTGCATGATTATGAATTATCCATTTCGGACATGAAGCTGCTGGAAACGGCGGATATATTCATTATCAACGGCGGTGGTATGGAAAGCTTTCTGGAGCAGGCACTGGAGCGATATCCCGAACTGACGGTGGTGGATACCTCGGAGGGGATTGCTTTGTTAGAGGAAGAAGCGCATCATCACCATGATGAGGAGGAAGAAGCGGAAGCGCATGAACACGAGCATGAACATGAGCATGAGCATGAACATGAGGGCAATTCCCACATCTGGCTTTCTCCTGCAAGGGCGGCGCAGCAGGCAGAAAGCATTGCGGCGGCGTTAAGCGAGATGGATCAGGCGGATGCGGCTGTTTTTGCGGAAAATGCGGCGAGGTTCCAGGAGGAAACGGATGCGCTTTTGCAGGAGGCGGCGCAGCTGAATTTGCCGGATGGCACGGAAGCAGAGGTATTCCATGAGGGCTTTGCATACTTTGCGGAGCTGTTTGGAATGGAAATTGCAAGTGGTATTTTTGTGGACGAATATCAAGTGCCTTCTGCGAAGGAGCTGACCGAAGCGGCGGACGAGGCGAGGGAACATAAGATACAATTCTTTCTGACGGCGGCAGATGACGGCAGGATTTATGCCGAAACACTGGCGCAGGAAACGGGCGAAACGATTACGCTCTTAGACCCACTGACAACGGCGGCGGAAGGAAACCCTTCTTATATTGAGCGAATGAGAAGAAATATACAGGCTGTTGCACAGCATTGGAAGGAGGCGGCGGCATGAGCAACCATAACAGCTGCGGACTTTGCAGCATCGAAATGAAAAATATCAGCGTGACGAGCGGTGAGGATATATTGCTTGACAACATCAATCTGACGTTTCACTGCGGTGAGCTGACAGCCCTAATCGGGAAAAACGGCGCAGGGAAAACCACGCTGCTGCGTACCCTTCTGGGAGAACGGCACTATAAAGGGAGCATTTCCTTTACAGACCACCATGGCGTTGTGCTGCCGATGCCGCGGATTGGCTATGTGCCGCAGCATCTGGATTTTGACAAGAGCATGCCGATTTCTGTTTCGGATTTTATTGCGGCGGCGAAGGGCGGCAGTCCTGTCTGGTTTGGCAAGCAGAAAAAAATGCAGGCGCATATCCGAGAGATTCTGGAGGACATGGAATGTGGGTATCTGGCGGAGCGCAGACTGGGGGCACTGAGCGGCGGTGAACTGCAACGGGTGCTTCTGGCACTGGCAACCGATCCGGTTCCTGATTTACTGGTTTTGGACGAGCCTGTTTCGGGTGTGGATATGGCAGGGCTTGACCTGTTTTACAAAAGAGTGACAGAGCTGAGGGATAAGCAGCACATGGCAATTCTTCTGGTTTCGCATGACTTGGGATTGATTCGCAAATATGCCGACCGTGTGGTGCTGCTGGATAAAACCGTTGTGGCACAGGGCGATGCGAACAAGGTTTTTGCAACAGACGCATTTCGGGAGGCATTTGGGTTTTCCTTTGAGGAGGTGGCGAAATGATGCAGCTTTTGACGATATTTCCGATGTTTCAATATGACTTTATGAGGCACGCCTTTCTGGCGGCGGTTTTGATTGCGCCGCTGTTTGCCCTGCTTGGGACGATGGCGGTTAACAACAAAATGGCGTTTTTCTCGGATGCACTGGGGCATAGTGCCTTTACGGGCATAGGGCTTGGGGTTTTGCTGGGGATGCAGGAGCCTCTGCTTGCGATGCTTGCCTTCGGGATTTTCCTAGGCTTGGTGATTACAAAGGTGAAATCCGCAAATATGGTTTCCTCGGATACGGTTATCAGTGTATTTTCCTCGGCGGCAATGGCGTTGGGGATTGTGATTCTTTCTGCCAGCGGCGGCTTCGCAAAATATTCCTCCTATTTGATTGGGGATATTCTGACAGTCGGGCGGAAGGATTTATGGACGATAGGGATTGTGCTTGTTGCGGCGTATGCGCTGTGGGCATTGCTGTATAATCAGCTGCTGCTGCTGAGCGTGAACCGCTCTCTGGCGGCAAGCCGCGGTGTGCGCGTGATGCTGGTGGAAAATATATTTGTGATAATGGTTGCGGTTGCGGTTATGGTTTCCATCCGCTGGGTGGGAATACTGATGATTAACTCGCTTCTGATTCTGCCGGCGGCGGCAGCAAGAAATGTTACCTCCTCTGCCGGAAGCTATCATTGGACTGCGACTGTGTTTGGCTTGCTTTCTTCCGTTGCGGGCTTATGGATTTCCTATTCCTGCAGCACCTCTGCGGGGGCAACGATGGTGCTGACGGCGGCGGTACTGTTCTTTCTTACCTATCTGATTGGGAAAAGCCGAAAATAAAGTTGAAATGAGGCGAAAAATGTGGTATTTTCTTTTGGATAAGAGAGAAGGAGGAAGAAAGGGATGCATGTAAAATATAACACAAAGGGCACCTGCGCGGTTCGCATTGAATTTGATGTGGAGGACGGCGTAGTGAAAAACATTGCATTTTTAGGCGGCTGTGACGGCAACCACAAGGGCATTGCGGCACTTGTAGAGGGACAGAAGCCTGAGGAGGTGGCAAAGAAGCTGAAGGGCATTACCTGCGGCAGAAGAACCACAAGCTGCCCCGACCAGCTGGCACTGGCACTGGAGGATTTTATGAAAAATCAGTAAAAAATTCCCGAAAAATGATAAATCAGACCGGAAAAAACAGTAAAAAGCCTGAAAATAACGGGCTTTTCCGGATTTTCGGTTGACAAGAGGAGGACCTTGTGATATTCTTTATGAGAAGACGCAGGTCTTTTTTTTGTGTGCTGAGAAAATTTTCGGCAGACAGAATTTTAAGCAAACAACACATCATCAGAGACGGAGGTGAAAACCTTGAGAACAAGAATTACCTTGGCTTGCACAGAGTGCAAACAGAGAAACTACAGCACAACAAAGGACAAAAAAGTTATGCCTGACAGAATGGAAATCAAAAAGTATTGTAAATTCTGCAAATCTCACACACTGCACAAAGAAACAAAATAATTGAGGTGTGGAGACATTCCGTAGTTAAGGAGTGAACGTATTGGAAGAAAAAAACATCACAAACCAAACGAACGAAGTGAAGCAAACAAAGCCAGCTCCTCAGGCAAAAGCAAAAAAGAAAGACAATGACAAAGATACTTTTGCGGATTACAAAGCAGAGTTCAAAAAGATCGTGTGGCCTACACGCATTGAAGTTGTGAAGAAAACAGCAACTGTTATTGTCACATCCTTTATCATTGGCGTTATTATTTTCTGCATGGACACGGTGTTTACAGCCGGCTACAGTGCAATCATCGGTCTTTTAGGTTAATAAGGAAAACAAATAGAAAAAGGATGGTTTAGAATGTCTGAAGAAATCAATAAAGCAGAGGAAACAAAAGTCGAAGAAGAAAGCCTTGCAGCAGAAGAAACCAGAATGATTTCCGACGAGGCAAGATGGTATGTTGTGCATACCTACAGCGGCTACGAAAACAAGGTTAAGGCCAACATCGAAAAGACAGTGGAAAACAGAGGGATGCAGGATCAGATTTTTGAGGTCAGCGTACCCCTGCAGGACGTTGTTGAGATGAAGGATGGCCGTAAGAAAACCGTACAGCGTAAAGTTTTCCCCGGTTATGTACTGCTGAATATGATCATGAATGACGAGACATGGTATGTCGTTCGTAACACAAGAGGCGTAACAAGCTTCGTTGGTCCGGGCTCCAAACCCGTGCCCCTGACAGACGCGGAAGTGCGTGCAATGGGCATCGGCGGCGAGGTGGAAAATCTGGATGTAGAAGTTGGCGACACTGTTCGCGTTGCTACAGGTCCTTTTGCGGAATCTGTTGGCCAGATCCAGGAGATCAATGCCAATAAGAAGACATTGGTCGTAAGTCTTTCCATCTTTGGCAGAGAGACACCGGTAGAGCTTGATTTCGCTCAGATTGATAAGCTGTAACAGCTTACACATTTTTTAGTTAATTGTTTGTTAAACGGCAGAAAATTCTGCCGAGTGGGAGGGAAAATCCCCGCTAATTACCACATTTATAGGAGGTGCCATCATGGCAAAGAAAGTAACAGGTTATATTAAATTACAGATCCCCGCAGCGAAGGCAACACCCGCTCCTCCTGTTGGTCCCGCACTGGGTCAGCATGGTGTGAACATCATGGGCTTCTGCAAGGAATTCAATGAAAAAACAGCATCTCAGGCTGGTCTGATTATCCCTGTAGTTATTACAGTATATCAGGACAGAAGCTATTCTTTCGTTACAAAAACACCCCCCGCAGCAGTTCTGCTGAAAAAAGCAGCCGGCATTGAAGCAGCATCCGGCACACCTAACAAAACAAAGGTTGCAAAACTGCCCAAGGCGAAGGTAATGGAAATCGCTGAAATGAAAATGCCCGACCTGAACGCAGCTAACGTTGAAGCAGCTTACAGCATGATCTGTGGCACAGCTAGAAGCATGGGTATCGTTGTTGAAGAATAAGCCGAATTTTTAAACAGATAAATTACGGCGTATAGAGTGGGAGGGAATTCTCCCGATACTACCACATAAGGAGGTCACGAAAGTGAAAAGAGGTAAAAAATATAGCGAGGCAGCTAAGCTCGTAGATAGCACAATGCTGTATGATGCAGCAGATGCAATCGATCTGGTACAGAAAACATCTACTACAAAATTTGACGCTACAGTAGAAGCACATATTCGTTTGGGTGTTGACAGCAGACATGCTGATCAGCAGGTTCGTGGTGCCGTAGTTCTTCCTCACGGTACAGGTAAAACAGTTCGTGTATTGGTATTCGCAAAGGGTGCAAAGGCTGAAGAAGCACTTGCAGCAGGTGCGGATTTCGTAGGCGCAGAGGATCTGATTCCTAAGATTCAGAATGAAAACTGGTTCGGTTTCGACGTTGCAGTAGCAACTCCCGATATGATGGGCGTTGTTGGCCGTCTGGGTCGTGTGCTGGGTCCCAAAGGCCTGATGCCCAACCCCAAGGCAGGCACAGTAACCATGGATGTTACAAAAGCAATCAACGACATCAAAGCAGGTAAGATCGAATACCGTCTGGATAAGACAAACATCATTCATGTGCCTGTAGGCAAGGTATCTTTCGGTTCCGAAAAACTGGCAGAAAACTTCCAGACTCTGATGAGTGCAATTATAAAAGCAAAACCCCAGGCTACAAAGGGTCAGTACATGAAGAGCGTTGTACTGACAACCACAATGGGCCCCGGCGTAAAAGTAAACCCTGCAAAAATTTCCGAATAATCTTTGGAAAATTCCTTGACAGGCGCTTGTTTATAGGGTAAAATGAACAAGTTGAATGAAAAAACTGAATCATTGCCGTAGACAGCAGGTGCGGTTTGCCGCGTAAATCCTGCCGAGGAAAAATTGCTATGAGCGTTTCAGCCTCTTTGTCTATGTGCAAAGAGGCTTTTTCAATGACAGGAAACAAAAGTAGGATTCCGAGGAGGTGTAAGGAAACAATGGCAAAAGTTGAACAGAAACAGGTAGTTGTAAACGAAATCAAAGAAAAGCTGGAAAAGGCAGCATCCGTAGTTATGGTTGATGCAAGAGGCTTGACTGTAGAACAGGACACAGCACTGAGAAAACAGCTCAGAGATGCAGGTGTTGATTATAAAGTTTACAAAAATACAATGATGCATTTTGCAATCCAGGGCACAGAATTTGAAGGCCTGGATGAATATCTGGCAGGCCCCAGCGCATTCGCATTCTCTTATGAAGATGCAACAGCAGGCGCAAGCATCCTGAACAAGGTAGCAAAGGATGTAAAAGAGCTGGAATTCAAAGCAGGTGTGGTTGAAGGCGTTGTTTATGACGCAGAAGGCATGAAGAAGATTGCAGATATCCCTTCCAGAGATGTTCTGCTCTCCAAACTGCTGGGCAGCTTCAAATCCCCCCTGTCCTCTTTCGCACGCGTTATCGATCAGATCGCAAAGAAAGACGCAGCAGCAGAGTAATTTTAGAAAAATCCGGACTGCGTTCAGGCACGAGGCAGGCTTGCCTGCAGGAGGGGCTGAATATTGGACGGATGCAGCGGTATGAGCAAAGAAGGTGTGCGTAGGCACAGCGATTTGCAAAACAAAGAAAACTTGAAAAAATAAACCATAAATATTATCGGAGGTGCTTTACAATGGCAAAACTGACAATCGAAGAAATCATCGCAGCAGTAAAAGAACTGACAGTACTGGAACTGAATGATCTGGTAAAAGCAGCAGAAGAAGAATTCGGCGTATCCGCAGCAGCAGGCGTAGCAGTAGTAGCTGGCCCCGCAGCAGGCGATGCAGCAGCTGAAAAGACAGAATTTGACGTTGAACTGACAGAAGTTGGTTCCGAAAAGATCAAAGTAATCAAGGTTGTTCGTGAAGTAACAGGTCTGGGTCTGAAAGAAGCTAAGGAAGCTGTAGACAACGCTCCCAAGGTTCTGAAAGAACAGGCTTCCAAAGAAGATGCAGAAGCAATCAAGGCTAAACTGGAAGAAGTTGGCGCTAAAGTAACACTGAAGTAATCTTCTGAAATCCTAAGAATCCTTAACATCCGCAGGAATTTTCCTGCGGATGTTTTTTTGTGCAGCGATTGATAGAAATAAATTATTGATAGAAATAAATCAAAAAGGAATGAAAAAACCGGTTGACAGGTAGGAAAAACAGTGCTACAATAAATTCATAAGTTAGTCAAAGCTAACAGTAAAAATTATCACTCATCCGATCGAGCCAATCGGAAAATACATCAAAAAAATCTTTTTACATACGAAGGATGGATATTTTGTCCATCTTTTTGTATGTGGAAAAGCAGGAGAGAAAGAGAGGGATTTTTATGCTGCTTAACAGTATCGTGGCGGTTGTGATTATTGTGATTGCGATTTTTACGGTGAAAAAATATAAAATGAGTATGAAATACGGCTGCTGTGGCTCTGCGGACAGCGGAGAGGGCAGGCGTGTGATTGTTGCGGATCAAAATCCGGCGGATTACCCCTATTGTGCCGTTCTGGATATCAAGGGGATGACCTGCGAAAACTGCGTGCGGTATGTGGAAAATGCACTGAATGAGCAGGGAGACATTTGGGCTGTGGCAGATTTGAAAAGAAATTCCGCTTTTGTGCGGATGAAAAAGGAATATACCGATGATCAGTTTAAAATGATTCTGCGTCCAACGGGGTATACGTTGGTGGGCGTAAGAGAGAGAAACAAGAATAAATAGGGCATTTCTTTTTCTACATAAATATAGGAAAAAATACAAAAATGTGATGGGAGCTTTTTCTATCACATTTTTATTTTATAAAAACGGGATTTTTCGAGCGGATATGCCATACAGTTATTGACAACTAACTAATGTTAGTCTATACTAATCACAAAATCAGTTTTTATCAGACATAAAAAGGATTGGAGGCGCAGGGGTGAGACAGTTTACAAAAATTGAAAAGGAAGCGCCAATAGATTTTGAAAATTTTCGTATTCACATGCAAAGAGAGATGATTTTACGAAAGCTGAAGGAAGGCGGCTACCGCATCACAAAGCAGCGTATTGCGGTGATTGATATTATTCTGGAAAATGATTGCGGCAGCTGCAAGGAAATCTTATATAAAACCTCGAAAATCAACAAGAAAATCGGCACGGCAACGGTATACCGCACGCTGAATATGCTGGAGGAAATTGGTGCCATCAACCGCAGAAATCTCTATAAATTTTCGGAAATGACAGAGCCTGCGGAGGTCAGAGTCATAACTGTGACACTGGAGGACGGCGGAAAGCTGCATTTGGATGCGGCAGAGTGGAACAGGGTGTTGCAGACGGGTCTGCGAGACTGTGGTTACCTAAAGGACGAAAGAGTGCTTTCTGTAAAAAATGTCTACAAGACAGATGCAATCTGAGAAAAAATATCAATAAAGGATGTTATACTTGGCTAATTTTACAAAAAAGTGCTATTATTAGACAGAAAACAACAGATGAGGAGGTTTTGTATGAAAAATCATAAAACATGGGCGTGGCTTTGCGTGTTTTGTTTCTTCATGACCATGCTCACCGGTTACAAGAGAAAATGATAAAATTTAAAGGAGGTTTTTGGCATGCTTAAAAAATGTCTGGATTGTGTAAAAAATATTAAGTTGGATAAGGTTGCTGTTTTTGCAGGCGGTGTGCTGTTTGGTACAGCCGGTCTGAAGGTTCTGGGCAGCAAGGATGCGAAGAAGGTTTACACACAGGGTACTGCTGCAGTGCTGCGCGCAAAGGATTGCGTGATGAAAACAACAAATGTTGTGCAGGAAAATGCAGAGGATATTTTGGCTGAAGCAAAGCAGATCAACGAGAAACGCTACGAAAAGGAGAACTCCGTAGAGGAAGCAGAAGAAGCTGAAGAAACAACAGAAGCAACAGAAGCGTAAGGAACGAGAGTTCTGATAACGGAGCCTATGGCTCCGTTTTTCTTTGGAGGTGCAAACATGAGATTTCAAATTAAACATGAAATAGAGGGCAGACTTCGTGTGCACATGATGCAGAGCAGAATGACCTTTGCCGAGGCGGATACCCTGCAATATTATCTGGAGGGGCTGCCCGGCGTGGCACACGCTAAGGTATATGAAAAGACCTGTGATGCCGTTGTTACATACACTGCGGAGCGTGCAGACATCATTACTGCATTGAAGCAGTTCTGCTATGACAGGGTGGAGCTGCCTACGGCAATTTCCGGACATTCTTCCAGAGAGATGAATGCGGAATATCAGAGCAGGCTGGTTGGGCAGACATTGATACATTTCGGGAAAAAGCTGTTCCTGCCTTATCCCGTTCGCGCGGCAATTACGGCTGTGAAATCCGTAAAATATCTGTACCACGGGGCGCATTGCCTGCTGCAGCGCAAAATTGAGGTCAGCGTACTGGATGCGGTTGCTATCGGCGTTTCCGTATTCCGCGGCGAAATGAACACAGCAGCATCTGTTATGTATTTGTTAGGGATCGGCGAAACATTGGAGGAATGGACACATAAGAAGTCCGTTGACGATCTGGCAAGGAGCATGTCCTTGAATGTCAGCAAGGTATGGCTGCTGCAGGACGGACAGGAAATTCTGGTTTCTGCGAAGGAGATTGCGCTTGGGGACAGTGTTGTTGTCCGCATGGGCAATGTCATTCCTTTCGATGGTGTGATTCGTCAGGGCGAAGCAATGGTCAATCAGGCATCCATGACGGGCGAATCTCTGCCCGTCAGAAAGGAAGTTGGTACATACGTATACGCAGGTACCGTTGTGGAGGAAGGCGAAATTGTTTTACAGGTCAGAGAAATGAGCGGCTCCACGCGGTTTGAAAAAATCGTAACCATGATTGAGGATTCCGAAAAGCTGAAATCCACAGTGGAAAGCAGAGCAGAGCATCTGGCGGATAGACTGGTTCCGTATACCCTGCTGGGGACAGGATTGGTTTATGCGCTGACAAGAAATGTGACGAAGGCACTGGCTGTACTGATGGTTGATTTCTCCTGTGCATTGAAGCTTTCCATGCCTATCTCTGTGCTTTCTGCAATCCGCGAAGCCGGTTCTTATCATATCACCGTAAAGGGCGGCAAATATCTGGAAGCAGTTGCGGAAGCAAATACCATCGTATTCGATAAAACAGGCACATTGACAAAGGCAAGACCTGCGGTTCGTAGGGTTTACACCTTCTGCGACAAGGGGGAAGACGAGCTGCTGTGTCTGGCGGCCTGTCTGGAGGAGCATTTCCCTCATTCTATGGCAAAGGCGGTTGTTTCTGCGGCGGCAGAAAAAGGTCTGGAGCATGAAGAAACCCATTCCAAGGTGGAATATATCGTTGCACACGGCATTGCATCTTCCGTAGAAGGGCAGAAGGTTGTGATTGGCAGCTATCATTTTGTATTTGAGGATGAGGCATGCACGATTGACCCTGCGGAACAGGAAAAATTCGATGCACTGCCGAAGGAATATTCTCACCTGTATTTGGCGATTGACGGCAGGCTGGCGGCGGTCATCTGCATTGAAGACCCCCTGCGCGCAGAGGCGGCAGAGGTGATCAGCAATTTGAGAGCGCTTGGACTGAAAAGAATTGTGATGATGACGGGGGATAACGAGCACACCGCGGCAGCAATCGCAAAAAAGGTCGGCATTGGGGAATATTTTTCCGAGGTTCTGCCTGAGGATAAGGCGGAATTTGTACGCAAGGAAACAGAAAAGGGCAACAAGGTTATTATGATTGGTGACGGCATCAACGATTCTCCTGCGTTGTCTGCGGCAAATGTCGGCATTGCCATCAGCGATGGCGCAGAGATTGCCCGCGAAATCGCAGATATCACGATTGCGGCGGATGATTTGCATGAGCTGGTAAAGCTGAAACGGCTCAGTAACCTGCTGATGAAGAGAATTCACAGAAATTATCGTGCAATCGTCGGCATCAATGCAGGGCTAATCGCGTTTGGCGTAGCCGGCGTATTTATGCCTGCAACATCTGCATTGCTGCATAATATTTCTACGTTGGTTATCAGCTTGCAGGATATGCGGAATCTGCTGGATGACGCAGAATAAAAAATATCTCCTTTGGAAATTTCTGAGGACTTCCTAAAATAAAAATAATATGATAAAAGACCGGTACTGCAAAGCTGTTTTCGCCTGCAATGCCGGTCTTTTATGAGTTATGGGGCAAACTATTACAGCCACTGCCTGATTCTGCCGGGCATAATGCTTTTATGCCCATATATAAAGTCAATCAGCGCTTTTCTGTCAATGATATCCATTCCGGCTGTGTTTTTATACTCTCCCTCAACGGTAAACAGGAAAACCTTATCTCCGTTGGCGGTTAATTCCTTATAATGACTGCCGTCAAGAGGCTTTTTTCCTGTCTTGACCTGCGGATATGCCTTGTGGCTGCCGTCTCTTGCTACGGCAACAAATTCATAGGTCTGCGTATCCAGCTTATTTGTGCTGGAGTAGAGGAGATAGCCTTTTTCTAACTGCAAATACAAGCTGACGACCTCCTCCACATCTTCCGGCTGTAGGAAATCCAGAATTTCTTCTTTTTTCACGGCGCAGTCCGGATAGAATTGTGTTCCGGTAATCGTATTATACAGGTGCTCCGAGTATTTCAACGGAACATCCCCCTTTATTCGTTGCAATGCTGCGCTTGCCCGAAAGCTGTTTACAACCTTTCCGGGAACCACCTCAACAGTGCCGATTTCATGGAATTCAACATCCACATAGTTGATGACATCCTCATAGATATGCGCGGCATCGCAGTTATATTTCCATGTGCTCAGTACACGGCATAAATAGTAAACGCCATTATGGCGTGTCCAAATCAGATCATCCACAGCCATTTCCTTTAAGGCGTGAATGGATACAACAAAGCCGCGACAGGAATCATACTGCACGCGCCCTTTTTTCTCACATTCTTCGATAGAAGTCGGGATATAGGGAGTGCCATCTGTATTGCGTAAGCACCATCCTACGCCCAGAATATTGTTTTGCAGGCAGAATTCAAATGCCTTCCCATCCTGACTTCCTGTTTTTACGGTAGTTCTCCACAAATAGATATCCTTATCTGTCATTCTATGAGCATCCCCTTTTCTATACGGTTTGTTTTTTGTTTTGCTCGTTTTATCAGATATCTTTATCATACAGTTTCTACAGCTATCTGTAAACTTTCTGCAGAATATTTTGCTGCGTCAGCTTATGAAAATTGCTTTCCGAAAAAATGGCAATGCGTGAGGGAGATTTTTTTGCCCGAAAATAGGAGAGGACAGTGGATTTTTCTGTATCATAGGGGTATAATGAGACAATATATTTTACGTCAGAAAAAAGAGGAGAGCGTGCGTGATGCAGATAGTATTTGCCCTTGTGGCTTTAGTGGCTGGCTTTGTGCTGTTGGTAAAGGGAGCGGATTGGTTTGTGGAGGGCTCCGCAGGCATTGCAAATAAATTCGGGATTCCGCAGATTGTCATCGGGCTGACGATTGTAGCCATGGGGACAAGCATGCCTGAGGCGGCGGTCAGTATTTCGGCGGCGCTGCGTGGCAGTGCGGAAATCACGATCGGGAATGTAGTAGGCAGCAATATCATGAATATTCTGGTGATTCTGGGCTTGACGGCGGTGGTGTGTCAGATTGCGGTGCAGAAAACAACGATTCATTATGAAATTCCGATGGTGATAGGTGTGACGATTTTATTGGCAGTTATGGGACTGCAGAACAATATCATCAGCAGAGCAGAGGGTGTCATCCTTCTGGCGTGCATGGTGGTGTATATGCTGTATCTTCTGCGGCTGGCAAAAAGAGGTGTTGTGGAGAATGAGGAGCTGAACGCATACGCGAAGCAGGTATCCTTCGGCAGGTTGATTCTGCTTGTTGTGGTTGGTGTGGCAGCAATTATTTTCGGCAGTCATGTGGCTGTGGAGGCGGCATCTGCCATTGCGCGTATTTTCGGCATAAGTGAACGTTTTATCGGACTGACAATCGTTGCCTTTGGCACTTCCCTGCCGGAGCTGGTGACAAGCGTGGCGGCGGCAAGAAGGGGCAATTCGGATATTGCGGTCGGTAATATTGTCGGCAGCAACCTGTTCAATATTATGTTTGTGGTCGGTATTACGGCGGTGATTGTACCGGTTGTGTATCAGCCTACGTTCCAGGTGGACAGCATTGTGGCGGTTGCGGCAGCGGTGCTTCTGCTGGTATGTGTTTACCGCGGAAGGGTTTTGAAACGCCGGCACGGACTGCTGATGCTTGCCTGCTATGGCGGCTATTTTGCGTATCTTCTGCTGGCGTAAGGAGAAAGAAGGGATTTTATGCACGTTCGATATTACAAAGAATATTCACAGCATTTGCAGAGAGACATGGAGTTTAAGGTATATGGGCATGCAGGGCTGCCGATGATTGTTTTTCCGTGTCAGGATGGGAAATTCTACGATTTTGAGGATAGAGGCATGGTGAATACCGTTGCGGACAGACTGGAAAACGGACAGCTGCAGCTGTTCTGTGTAGGCTGTGTGGATGCGGAAACGTGGAGCGCGACATGGGGTGACCGGCATGGCAGAATTCTCCGGCATGAGCAGTGGTTCTGTTATCTCTGCGAGGAATTTCTGCCGCGTCTGCATCAGATTCACAGCGAAACGGACGGCGTTTCCTATGAAGGCAGAGTGATGCTTGCAGGGATGAGCATGGGCGGCTATCATTGCGTGAACCTCTATCTGAGAAGACCTGACCTTTTCGGCGGATGCCTTTCGTTGAGCGGCCTGTTTCATGCAGGGTATTTCTTCCCGAATTATGATGATGTGGATATTTATTATAATTCGCCTGTGGATTATTTGCCGCAGATGCCGCAGGATCATCCGCTGGTGGAGCAGTTCCGCCGCGGAAAGATTATTATTTGCTGCGGACAGGGTGCATGGGAGGATGAAGCGAAAAAGGACGCATGGGTGCTGAAGGAGCAGTTTGAACGGCTTGCTGTGCCGGCGTGGATTGATTTCTGGGGCGAGGATGTGAACCACGATTGGCCCTGGTGGGAGAAGCAGTTTCCGTATTTCGTGGGGAAGCTTCTGGAGGGCTGAGAGAAGCTGTTGTCGAAAAAAGAAGTTTATGATACACTGAATATATGGATTATCGCTCGGCGGTTCAGTCACTTCCTGTAAAGGGGGTGATATTTCGGAACTGCAAGCAGCAGTGCGAAGCACTGGTTTGCATGCAAACTTCCGTAGGTTACATATACTGATTTGTTTCAATATAGCTTGGTAATCATTGGAGTTATCACCTTATGCTTTTTGCATAAGAACTGATAAGAAAACGACCGCCTAACAGAAGTTAGACGGTCTGGTGCGTTATTACGGACTGACCGCCCTTCCCAAAGCGGTAATCCTTTCTTACTGCTATGATAGCACGCGGATGGGAAAAAATCAATCCATCGGGGGAATTTTTCTTCGGAAAGATCGAGGAAGCTTGGCAGAGTGAAGGTCTTGCCATTTTTGGCAGAGAGGTATATAATAAAATTTACAAGTAAACACAAAGGGGAGCTTGTCTTGCAGGCTGAGAGGAAGGAAAAGCCTTCGACCCATAACCTGATTTGGATAATGCCAACGTAGGGACGCTTGAAAAAGACATGAAAGCGTTGGGAAACTTCCAAAGGAGAGGTTTCCCTTTTTGATTGCAAAATAGTATAAAAACTTTCTGACGGATTCCGAAGCAAGGAAGCTGACCCGATGGAGCATCGGGAGGATAGAGGGGGAGCGCCCTATATCCTGCAGAAAGAACAGCAGCGATGGGAAGCCGTGTTCCGGCGTGAGAGGAAGCCAGTGAGTTTCGACCGATTTTTCTGAAAGCCCTTTTCAAGGGGGAAGTCTATGTATTTCAGGAAGAACGCTGTCTGTTCTTCCTTGTTGAGAAAGGAGTCTATCAAAATGAAGCAATTCGGAACAAGAAAATTATGTTATGCAGGTATTTTATGCGCGGTGGCAGTGGTTGGCAGCTTTTTCTATATCCCTGTATTCGGGAGCAAATGTGTGCCGGTGCAGCACATGGTAAATATTCTGTGTGCGGTGCTTCTAGGGCCGTTTTACGGCGTGGGTGTTGCATTTTGCGCAAGCTTAATCCGAAATCTTCTGGGTATCGGCAGTTTGATGGCGTTCCCCGGCAGTATGTTTGGGGCGTTGCTTTGCGGGCTTGCCTTCTGGAAAACAAAAAGTATCCCTCTGACCTTGATTGCAGAGGTGTTTGGCACAGCGGTTTTGGGCGGTCTGTGTGCATATCCCGTTGCGATTCTGTTTATGGGGATGCAGGCGGGGCAGATTGCGTTTTATGCCTATGTCATTCCGTTTCTGATTTCCACGGCAGGCGGTGCGATTTTGTCCGGTATTCTGCTGGGGGCATTGCGGAAAACAGGGATTCTGAAAACGGCGGCAGTCAGATAAGGAGGTAAGGAGAATGTTAAAGGAAATGCTGGATCATGTGCGGGAAAAATGCCCGCTCATTCATAATATTACAAACTATGTAACCGTAAACGATTGTGCGAATATTCTGCTTGCGTGCGGCGGTTCTCCTATCATGGCGGACGATGCCGAGGAGGCGGAGGAGATTACAGCAATCTGCGGCGGCTTGAATATCAATATCGGGACGCTGAATCAGCGCACCATTCCTGCGATGCATTTAGCAGGCAAAAAGGCAAACAAACTGGGACACCCTGTTGTATTAGACCCTGTTGGGGCAGGTGCATCCAAGCTGCGGACAAATACCGCCAAGGCACTGCTGGAGGATATCCATTTTACGGTTCTGCGTGGGAATATCTCCGAAATCAAGACACTGGCTCTGGGGACAGGCGGCGCAAAGGGCGTAGATGCGGATATCGCGGACAAGGTGACGAAGGAAAATCTGCCGCAGACGGTTGCATTTGCAAAGAAATTTGCGCAGGAAACGGGTGCGGTGATTGCCATTACGGGCGCGATTGATATTGTTGCGGACAGCGAAAGGGCATTCTGCATTTACAACGGACATCCCATGATGAGCGGCATTACAGGAACAGGCTGTCAGCTTTCTGCGATGACGGCGGCTTATGTGACGGCAAACCCCGAAGCTCCCTTGGAGGCGACGGCGGCGGCAGTCTGCGCCATGGGCATTTGCGGCGAAAAGGCACATGCAAGGCTGACAGAGCAGGACGGTAATTCCAGCTACCGCAATTATATTATTGATGCCATCTGCAATCTGACCGGCGAAGAACTGGAAAAATGTGCGAAATATGAAATCCTTTGAGAACGGGAGGAAAAGCAATGAAATGTGAAAAGGAAACCATGCTGCTGTATGCCGTAACAGACCGTATGTGGACAGGCAAGCAGACGTTAATGGAGCAGGTAGAGGATGCACTGAAGGGCGGCGCGACCTGCGTACAGCTGAGAGAAAAGGAACTGGATGAGGAAAATTTTCTGAAGGAAGCCATTGAAATGAAAGCGCTGTGTGCGAAATACGGCGTGCCCTTTATCGTGAATGATAACGTGGAAATTGCCATCAAATGCAAGGCAGACGGGATTCATGTAGGGCAGAGCGACATGGAGGCCGGCAATGTGCGTGCGCTGGTCGGTGAGGATATGATCATCGGCGTTTCCACAAAAAATGTGGAGCAGGCATTGGCGGCGCAGAAGGCAGGTGCAGATTATCTGGGCGTTGGCGCAATGTTCCATACGGGGACAAAGCTGGATGCGGAGGAGGTTTCTCGCGAAGCGGCGCAGGAAATCACAGCGGCGGTGGATATCCCTGTGGTTGCCATTGGCGGCATCAATAAGAAGAATATTCTGGAGCTGAAGGGTACCGGCGTGGACGGTGTGGCTCTGGTTTCCGCGATTTTCGGCGCAGAAAATATCGAGGAAGAATGTAAGACATTGAAGGCCCTTTCCGCGGAAATGGTGCAGGCGTAAAAAATTTGCGAGAGCAAGAAAAAAGTTTGGAGGAAGACAGCATGAAAACAGCATTGAGCATTGCAGGCAGCGATACCAGCGGCGG
>ULRL01036076.1_pt1 | contig 26431 bp, 21 predicted proteins | sample 1955391 | NCBI WGS metagenome assembly ULRL01 (sample SAMEA4835681, study PRJEB28245) | human gut metagenome | biome: gut microbiome; material: fecal sample | place: Denmark | collected 2008
CAGTAAACAGGAATATCAAAAAATTCCTCATTTTTTTCAAAAAAAGCTTGCGCTCTTCGATTTTCTGTGATAACATAGCTTTTGTTGACAGCACACGGCTTTCAAAAGCCACGGTCAATAAATGCAGGAATGGCGGAATTGGCAGACGCGTACGGTTCAGGTCCGTATGATAGCAATATCATGAGAGTTCAAGTCTCTTTTCCTGCACGGTAAGACACATCACAATGTGATGTGTCTTTTTTGTTCCTGACAAAAGAATGTGCCCTGGCACATTCTCGCGCCGAGGCAACCATCTACCCTTGCGTCCAGTGCGCCTCCTCATCCGCTTCCCGTTCTATGTTTTCCCGCCGTTTTTCCTTATTCAGTCCACCGCTCGTAGGAGACACGCTGCTCTTTAAAAAGCTTGCGCGCATCACGGCATTCTCTCCGAACTTCGCACGGATCTGGTCGATCGCCTGATTCGCTTTTTCCAGCTTTTCGTAATCCACCGAATCAAACAGGCTGTACTGACGATATTCGAACTCCGTCAGCCGCGTCGCCGTCACGTTTAAAAGACGCAGTGGCTTTTTCCCGTCCCACATCCGCATCAGAAGCGTCCATGCCGCCCGGTAAATTTCCTCCGTCACATCCGTCGAAGATTCCAGCTGCATCTGCCTGCTGCTGTTCTCAAATCCTGCCGTGCGCATTCCGACCGACACGCCGCCCGCCTTTTTGTGCTCTGCACGCAGCCGGATTCCGACTGTTTCACATAAAGAGAGCAAAATCTGACGCGCATAGGCAGGGTCTGTCACATCCTCCGGCGTCGTGACGCTGTTTCCGCATCCTTTATTTTCCGCATCCATATCAAACATTCCGGCGCTTTCATGCCCTTTGGCATACTCCTGCAGCGCAAGCCCATGCTTTTTCATATGCGCAAAGAGCATTCCGGAATCCGCCTGTGCCAGATCCCCAATCGTATAAATTCCCAGACTTTTCAACCGTTTACAGGTCGATTTTCCGGCAAATAAAAGATGCTCCACCGGAAGATTCCACAATTTTCCCGGAACTTCCTCAGGAAACAGGGTATGCACCAGATCCGGCTTTTTGAAATCCCCAGCCATTTTAGCGAGCAGACGGTTCGTCGAAATCCCGATATTGACCGTAAATCCAAGGGTTTCTTTGATTTCACAGCGCAGCTTATTGGCAAATGCCTCCGGTTCACCGTACATTCTGCCAAAATTCTCAAATTCTGCCCACGCTTCATCGATGCTGTACGGAATTACCACATCCGTATAGCGCCGCAATAACGCCCGCAGACGGTTCGACTGTTCCACATAAACTGCGAAATCCGGCTTCACGACAATCAGCCCCGGACATTTCCGACGTGCGGCTGCCAGAGGCTCTCCTGTTGTAATTCCATATTTTTTGGCAGGCGTACTTTTTGCAAGCACAACGCCGTGCCTGGATTCTTCATCGCCACCGACTGCCGATGGCACTGTCCTTAAATCGAGACTGCCCGGCTGAGCGCGCAGTCGTTCCAGCGCACTCCAACTCAAAAAAGCGCTGTTGACGTCGATGTGGAAGATCAGCTTTTCCGATCTCATTTTTCTTTTTCTCTCCGCAAGGTATTTCCGTAAATCTCCAACAGGATTTTAATAATTCTACGGATTCGTTTCCGGGTTTCCGGATCAAGACTTTTCAGACTTTTTAAACAGCTTTTGAGATTTTCCTTCCAGTGCTCTGAAAATTCTGTCAGTGTCGTCACGCCGGTCTGGTCTATTACCTGAAACAGTGTTTCGACAAACAGCTGACGTTCTTCCTCCGGAAGCGTAAAAATCCACTGGTTCAGTGCTTCGTTCATCCGCTTCTGTTTTGCCTCGATATCCACTGCCTTGACAAATTTTCCGTCCTCAATCTGCCAGGTAAACGCATCATGCTGCAAGATGCCTATTCCGGAGCTTTTTACAACCTCATACTGTTCATAATTTTGTAAAAGCATCCCCACCAAAGAAGAATACGGCAAAATCCGGTGCACACGGCTTCTGATCTGCTCATAGGAATCCCCTTCAAACACTTCCGGCAAAAATCCCGGACCGTCCAGACTATAAATGTCCGTAATCCTGCGCTGCACGCCGGTTTCCGCCCAGGTCGCCGCATAGGCAGCCAGGTTTCCGCCTTTGGAGTGCCCGCATACCATAAACGCTCCCGGAAGCTTGCAGCCGACCTGATTTAGGTACACACTACTCATCTCCTGGGATGCCAGCGGTTTTCGAAATGCCAGTCGAAAATCCTCTTTCCAGCCGACAACCGAATCATCCGTTCCACGAAACGCCACCACCGGCTCACAACCTTCCGGGAAAAAAGTGACCGCTCCGAACTGCGCCTCCTGCTCTTCCTCCATCCGCTCCCGATAATAATTGCAACGCATCGTGCGAAACCGTCTTCCAGCAAGCAGCGCATTCCAGAGCTTTCGGTTGTTTTCCCCGTACCACTTATCTGCAAACACTGCAGAAAGATCAGCCGTCCGGTCGATTTCTTCCAGCGTCACACTCTTTTTGCGCTGCGCAATCGTCGGCACAGCACTCCCGAAATCAAAATAGGACAACTGTGCCAAAATCAGGACATCCACATCGCAAAACGCCCGTTCCGCAAAGGCCTGATCGCCATACTGAACCAAATAATCTATGACATTTCCCATACGCTTCCTCTCAGTTTTTTTCTATTTATGCTGCGCCGCGGCTGCTGCCGCCCTTGCACGCTTCTTCAAATTCCTTTAATTTCTGCTTTGCAGCGGCGGACAGATTCTTCGGCACATCGATCTGAACCGTCACATACTGATCTCCGTGTACGGATGCGTCTTTCATCGAAACGATGCCCTTGCCTTTTAAACGAATCCTGCTGCCGGACTGCGTACCGGGTTTAATCCTGCACACAACCTTGCCGGTCAGCGTCGCAACCTCTGCTTCGCCGCCAAGTACCGCCGTCGTAAACGGGATTTTGACCGTTGTATACAGGTCAGCGCCTTTCCGTTCAAATCCAGGTTTTTCCTGTACAGTTACCTTCAAAAGCAGGTCACCGTCACCTGCCGAGTTGCTTCCAGGCATACCTTTTCCACGCAAACGGATCGTCTTGCCGGATTCAATACCCGCCGGGATTTTAACCTGAACGGTAGATATCTTGCCATCCTGTCCCTGCAAACTGATCTTCTTTTCGCAGCCAAATGCCGCTTCGTCAAAGCTGACGCTGATCTCAGCCCGCAGATCCCCGCCTCTTTTGGAGGAGTTAAAGTCGCCGTAGCTGCCGCCGCCAAAATCGAAGCCGTCAAAACTGTCAGTATAACCATTACCGGCCGAGCTGCCAAACCCGCCGGTATAACCGCTGCCTGCTGTGCCGCTAAAGCCCTGGCTGTAACCATCAGCTCCGCCGAATCCACTTCCAAAATGCGTCCGATAGCTCTTGCCGGACTGCTTCTGTCCGGATTTACCGTGAAACATGCCGCCGAACAAATCTCCAAACAGGTCATCCATATTTCCGCCCTCAAAGTGGAACGAATGGAATCCACCATTTTGTCCATAGCTGCCCTGTGGGCCCGCACCGGCGCCACCTGCCCAACTTCCGTCAAACGCTGCGTGACCGTACTTATCATACTGCGCTTTCTGTTTCGGATCGCTCAGCACGCCATACGCCTCTGTAATCTCCTGAAAGCGCTGCTGCGCCGTCGGATCATCCTTATTCACATCTGGATGATATTTTTTTGCAAGTTTTCTATATGCTTTTTTTATCGCATCGGCATCGGCGCTTTTGGAAACGCCAAGCACCTCGTAATAATCTCTCTTTGCTGCCATTGTTGCCTCCATTCTGCAAGAGCGCAAACATCCCCGGATCACTTCCGGGGATGTCTCTTACCGGTTGTCGATCCGGTCATCATCTTTGTTCTACATGTACTATAACACCATTTCAAAATAGTGTCAATGGAAGCCAGGCAGTTCACAAAAAATTCACGCTTCTTTCAACGCGTTTAGCAGCTCTTCATAGGTTTCCAGTGCCGGAATCTGCGGATAATCTGCTTTGATCTGCTCTGTCGTACGGAATAAAAATCCGCTCTTTCCCGCTAAAATCATGCCGAGATCGTTATAGCTATCTCCACTTGCGACCGTTTCAAAACCGATCGACTGCAATGCCCGCACAGTTGTCAGTTTAGAATTTTCCACCCGCATCTTATAATCCGTGATCTCGCCGTCCTCTGCTACCACGAGGGAATTGCAAAAAATTGTCGGCCAGCCGAGCTTTTTCATCAGAGGCTGTGCGAATTCCGTAAAGGTATCGCTGATAATAATCACCTGCGCAAAGCTGCGCAGTTCATCCAGAAACTCCTTTGCCCCCGGAAGAGGGTCGATAGAGGCAATCGTCTCCTGTATTTCTTTCAGTCCGAGCCCGTGCTCTTTTAAAACAGAAAGGCGCCAACGCATCAGCTTATCATAATCAGGTTCGTCCCTCGTCGTTTTTTTCAGCTCCGGAATTTTGCTCGCCTCCGCAAAAGCGACCCAGATTTCCGGTACCAGAACTCCTTCCAGATCCAAGCAAATCAGTTTCATCTTTTTCCTCCATTCTGCCCATTTGCAGCATTTTTATTCTCTCTGCGATTATATCGTGAGCATAGCTCACTCAATAATTTCGCCGTTCGCGATGAGCAGGCTTCGCCTGTTCCCGCTCTCTTGCGCTCATTATAACACACGGCTTCTTAATTTTACGCGGTAAATTCTCCGCAGAGAATCATCGATCCGCTCCTCACTCACCGTTCCATCCGCAACGGCATCCAAAACGCCCTGATATGCCTCTTCAAAATTCTCCGGCATCAAAACCATGTCCGCACCGGCTTTCAGCGCCATAATCGCAGCAACGTCCGATTTATAATATTCGGTAATCGCTCCCATATTCATTGCATCGGTAATAATAATCCCCTGATAACCCAATTCGTTGCGCAGCACTCCCGCAATGATCTTTTCGGAAATGCTCGCAGGAAGCGAATCTCCATCTGTCAGATTCGGTGCTGTGATATGCCCTACCATAATCATATCTGTGCCCGCTTCTATACCAGACTGAAACGGTAAAAATTCCTCTGCTTCCATCTCCTCTTTCGTCCGATCCGTCTGCGCCGCGCCGGTATGAGAATCTCCTGCTGTGTCCCCATGTCCCGGAAAATGCTTCAGGCAGGCGCTCACGCCGGTCTCCTGCAGCCCTGTCACCGCGCTGGAAACCATCTGTGCCGCTACACCTGCATCCGATGAAAAGGCACGGTTTCCGATCACCGTATTGTCTACATTCGTCAGCACATCTGCAACCGGTGCAAAATCCACATTAAAACCATAAGAAGAAAGATAATTACCGATATTCTGATATGCATCGTATGCCGCCTGCGTATCTCCTGCCGCACCGATTTCCCCCATCGGTACGGTCTTATCCAGCTTTAAGGTGTCCGCAACGCGCGCAACCTTTCCGCCTTCTTCATCTACACCGAAAAACAGCGGAAACAGGCTGTAGGATGCTGTATTGGAAAGCATTTCTTTTAACTGGTCTTCCGACTGGATATTCTTCGCAAAATAAATCAGGCCGCCTACCGAATATTTTTCCAGGCTTTCTCTGGTCGCATCGCCCGCTGCCACAACCTGTGAAACTCCCGTCAGCTGCTCCGGCGTCACAAAAAAAAGTCCCGCTACCTTCTGCTCCAGCGTCATCCCTGCGAGTGTATCCTCTACCATATCGTTTAAAGCGTCCTCTTTTGTGTAAGTGCTCTCCGTTTCTTCCGTAGATTCCGTCTCAAACAGGGCCGCGACTGCCGCCTGCGCCTGCGCGGATTCTTCTACCCGGGACGCTTCCAAAAGCTCCTGTCTGGATTCCTCCCGCGCCGCCTGATGCTGTTTTACCGCACTGCCAGCTGCGTGAATACCAAAAAAGCAGCCCATCCCAACTGCAATCAAAACCACCGCCATGACACAATAAGAAATCAGCTGATTTCTGCGTCTGCGCCTTCTTCTGTTTTCTCTGTTCATCTTTTTTTCTGACATCTCTGATACTGTTCCTTCCAAGCTCGTTTGTCTGCAGGATTCCCTTTTAGACTAACACAAACGGAAGCGGGTATCAATCATCTTTTTGATCAATACCCGCTTCTAAAATTCGCTATCCAATGGTCTAAACCTCCGTTTCTCTGTATCGTTCCAACTCTTCGGATTTTGTACCTGCGTACAGCTTCTTCTGTTGACATTCCTCAACGACTTTTCCGTTCCATCGTGTTTCCCTGTCGTCAAACAACATCTTTTCCGCATTCAAAATCGGATTGTGTACTTGATGCAAACCATTTGCTTCGCGTTTCTTTAAAGTAATGGAATCTATGATTCCCTTTAAAGACTCCTTATGCAGTTTTTCCTGTGCTCTTTCATCCATTCTGATGTTTTCGATATCCGATCCGACAGGCTTTCTATTTCCGAATTAGAATGGAAAGCATTTGACTACTGAAAAGCTTCTGCCAGTTTCTTACATCTTCTGTCTGAAAAGAGTGAATGTTATACGGTTTCCGGTGGATTGTCCTCCTTTCTTTTTATTTTTGTTCTTTGTTTTCCTTGTTTGTAACTTCATTATATCCATCGAAAACCGTTCTGTCAATTATTTATCTGACGTTTTTTTAATTTTGTTAATTTTTTCTTTTTATTCTAATTCGAATTCTATTTTGTCTGTCTTTTTAAGCCGTTTTATCAGAATTGTCTGATTATTCGTTTCGGATTGCAGCCAGCGGGCTCAGCTTCATCGCTCGCTTTGACGGAAAATATCCTGCCGCCATGCCGATTACTACCGCAAAGATCACGGACGCCCCGGCAAGCCAAAGCGGAATATAGGACAGGCTCGACATATTTCCACTCGCCGCCACGACCTTGTTGATGATCATGGAAATCAGATAGCTGATCCCCAGGCCGACGATGCCACCCACCAGACCGATATCTGCAGCCTCCATCAGAAACATTGCCTGAATATTTCGCATATCGCAGCCCAGCACCTTCATCACACCAATTTCCTTTGTCCGTTCATAGATGGACATCATCATCGTATTGGTAATGCCGATCGCTGCAACCAGAAGAGAAATCGCACCGATTCCACCCAGCATTGCCTGAATATTGGCATACTGCTTCTGTGTGGATTCAATCCATTCAATATTACTGCTCGCTTCATAGCCAAGCGCCTGAATCTGCTCCTGCACAGCGATCATATTGTCGATATCGTCCACATTGACCTTTAATACAGAGTAAAATAGATCCTTATACGGTTTTCCGTTGGACGTCGTGGGCTGTCCCGGAATCGCCTTGTTCCGAAAAGCCCGTTTCAGTGTCGCCTTGAGCGCATCCAGATTACAATAAACATTGTAGCCGTTTGCACTGTATCTGCCGTCTTCGCTTTGCTTTTCCACCCCCGCCGTCGGAATCAGGTATTTCTTAGGTGGAACCGTCGTCGAATCTCCGTTCCTGCCTGAGCTTCCGCTATTCTGGCTCCCATAATAGGCATTCTGATCAAAGATGAAAAAGACGCTGTCTTTCATAAAATCCACCGCAAATACTCCCTTATCATAATAGGGATATTCATAGGTTCTCGGATTATAAAACTCTGCAGCAACCCGATTTCCGTAAAAAAACTGCAGTTCCTTGTCATCCAACGGCAGCTTACCGTCTCCGATTTCTATATTTAACGCCTGCAGGCCTTCCGGCGTCATTCCCTGAATATTCATATAGTCATTCACATACTGCCCATACTTTGCCACAATATTAAGCTGCAGCACCGGGTATACATTTTCGACATGGTCCAGACTTTCAAGCAGACTTACCGCTGCATCGTCCAGACGCATCACCTTATCCTTTGAGGACGAACTTCCGGAATCCGAAGAAAATGTCACAGACCCGCCTCCGCCGATGGAGTACGTGGTATAGGAGCTGCTATCTCCCCTGCCCTCCCGCACTTCGATCGTCGTAAGACCGCCGTACTGTTCAATATCTTCCATTGTCGCCTTGTTTAAGCCAAGTCCCAGCGAAACCATGACGACAATAGACGCCGTACCGATCACAACGCCAAGAATTGTCAGAAGCGTCCTCACTTTTCTTTTCCACAGATTTGCAGAGCTCATCCGCAGCAAATCAAGTATTCTCATATTCGTCTCCGTTTTGACAGCTAAGAAAACGCGAGCCAAACGTTTCGTCTGGCTCTTTGTTTTTCTTTATTCATGACAATAGAACGCTCGCAGAGCGTGCATTCTATTGTTGATCATCCTTCTGATTTAAGTCGAGCAAGTCCTCCTGCAGAAGCTTTGCCGCCTTTTTCTTTTTTCGAAGCTTCACGACAACGACTACAACAACAATTCCTGCAGCAACTGCTGCGATAATCCCGATAATCATGCCGATGTTTGAGGTCTTCTGCGGCTCTTCCTCCGGAATCATCATATCGGAGCCGTCATCAACCATCGGTTCCGAAACATACAGCTGCATATCAATCTCCTGACGTGTCTGGTTGCCCGCATCGTCTTCATAGGTCAGCACCGCTTTTACCGTTCCGTCGTCTGTCGTCGCAGCAATGCCGTTTACCATCGCATCGACATTTCCGGTGGCACCGGGCGCCAGGTTTCCGATAAACGTATCGCCGCCCTCAACGCTGTCCGCCTCAAACTTTACCTGAACGTTATACAGCGTCGTCTTACCGGTATTATAAATCTGGAACATGACATTGGACTGTTCCCCAACCATAATCGAGGCCGGATTGATTTCGGGAGTGCTCGTGTCGTACTTTGCTTCCTGCTTGACCGGTACGGAAACCTTCGCTTCGTCCGTCAGATCCGCCTTTAAATCCGTATCATATTTCATCTTGACCGTTACAACATAAGGCTTCTGGGAAAGATCCGCCTTCGCCTGCATCTCAATTTTCAGATCCTGACTGCTGCCCGCCGGCATCCGATCCACATAGATCGAGCTGGATCCGGACGTCGGAAGGAACGACGCGTAGCTGTTTGTCACCTGTCCGCTGCTCGTTTCAGTTCCACCCTCCACGGCTTCCAGATCGAACAGCACGTTGCTGACTGCAGTATCCTGGGAAGTATTTTTGACATGAATCGTCAGGGTAAAAACGCTGCCCGCATACACTTCCGCCGGATCAGTTTCAAAGCCCGTCACAATAATTCTGGGCTGGGAAATCGTCGCAAGATCAGAAGATCCGATCCGTCCGCTGCCGGGTTTGCCCTGGCAGTATACATATACCGTAATCTCTGCCGGTTTCTCGCAGCGGATTTTGTTTTTGCTGTACCAGACCTTAAAGGTCAGCGGATAATAACCGGTCAGGACGTCCTCTCTGGCGGTAAACGTCCAGGTCAGCTCTCTTCTGTTGAACACCGCTTCGTCATACAGCTTTGTGGCACAGCCCGGAATCTCGTTAAAGTTCTTCGTATATCCTGTGCTGTCTGGCTTAAATGGCCATTTCTGGATGTCGTTGGAAACCTCCGGCTCTACCAGAAGGTCTGTCAGCCATTCTTCACCGAGGTTGATGAGCGGCAGCACGATTTCCACACTCTGTCCATAGGAAACGCTCGGTGTCGTCCAGTTGTCCGCAACCGTCAGAAATTCCGTCGTCGTTGTCACACTTCCGCTTTTACCGATCGCTGTGTCCATCTCCGCTTTCACTTTTCCCACATAGCTCCACATCGCATCAGGCGTCATGTATTCCGAATTTGCGATGTAATATTGCCCACTGTACATGATATCGTCCAGATCATCGATGATGTACTGCTCCGGATTTTCCCGTTTAATCAGACTTTCCTTGTAGTTTTTCAACTCCACGGACGCTCTCCATCTATCATCATCCGTGATGTACTGTACCGAGTTTCCGCTTACCTCATCCGCATAAACCGGCATCGGAGTTTTGACAGCTGCTACCGCCGTCATGAAAATCAGTCCTGCTGTCAGTAATTTTTTGCACCAGCTTTTCATATGCTCGCCTCTTCCTCCCGTTTCTTTTCTTCCTTTTCCCGTTCTTCTTTGCTCTTTCCTGTCATATCGTCAATCCGGACAATTTTGCCGTCAATAATATGGAAAATACGGTCTGCAAAACTCGCCAGATGGTTGTCATGCGTAACCATCACGAGCGTCTGCTGTTTTTCGTGTACCACCTGCTGCATCAGCTCCATCACTTCTCTGGACGTATTGGAGTCAAGGTTTCCGGTCGGTTCGTCCGCAAAAATGATCTCCGGATCAACCACGAGTGCCCTCGCCACGCCGACTCTCTGCTGTTGTCCGCCGGACATCTGAGTCGGCCGGTGATTTTTGTATTTGCCGAGCTTTACCAGATCCAGAAGCGCCGACGCTTTTTTTAACCGCTTTGCCTTATCCACACCCTGAAATGTCAATGGCAGCGCCACGTTTTCCAGCGCTGTCATCGTCGAAAGCAGGTTAAAAGACTGAAAAATAAACCCGATATGCTCCCGTCTGAAACGAACCAGCTGGTTTTCTGTCTTGTTCTCGATATGTTCCCCCGCGATGACAATTTCGCCTTTTGTCGGCTTCTCCAACCCGGCGAGCATATTTAACAGCGTCGATTTGCCCGATCCGGACGTCCCGACGATGGCGCAGAATTCTCCTTTATAAATCGTGAAATCCACGCCGTTTAGGGCGCGCACTTTCGATTCGCCCACGCGGTAGATTTTATACAGATCCTTGACACAAATGACCGGTATTTTGTTATCTGCCATTTTCTGATTCCTTTCGTTTCCGCTGCTATCCGCAGTACCACCTCGAAAACGCTTCGCGTTTCCTCGATCCCGCAGTACCCGCTCGAAAACGCTTTGCGTTTCCTCGATCCCGCAGTACCACCTTGAAAACGCTTCGCGTTTCCTCGATCCCGCAGTACCACCTCGAAAACGCTTCGCGTTTCCTCGATCCCGCAGTACCCGCTCGAAAACGCTTTGCGTTTCCTCGCTACAGGGCATTCGCCCTGTCGGAAAAAAGAGAAGAGGCAACTCGTCTGCAAGCAGCCGGTTGCCTCTTCTCTTTTTTCCGGTACTGCTCATTGGTAATAGCATATCATATTTTATGTCGGAAATCTTTAAGATTATTTTAATTCGTTATTTTCCAAAAGCCCGCATAAACACTGGATTCTTCGCATCATTTGTTCCGAACGTGTTGCTAACCGCCTTGTTTTGCAGGGTACGTGATTGTTCTATCAAAGATTTTCGTGCTGCCTTATTTTATGACATTATTCACTTTTCATCAAGAAAATATTTGTTCGTCATTTCCCATTTAATTATAACTTACAATGGAAAAAAACGCCGCCTCCATTTACACAGGAAGCGACGCTTTTCTTTAATACGGATTCTTCTTGACATTCGGTAACAACCATTCAAAATACATTCGCTTTTCTTCTTCCGAGAACCCATTCCCATCCAAATAAGAAGTCACTTCGTCCTTTTTCAATGATCCGTTACCATCATAATCTGCATTCGCTTTAATGTTGTAATAATTATATACACCTTCATTCCCATACTTTGAATATGCGCTTTTCACTCCCTTCCCAGCATCTGGATTATACAAATATGCTCCCATCTCCGACCGAGACAAGCCCTGCTGTTCCATGAGTTTAATCTTCTCTGCCGCACTTGCACTTCCGAACGACTTCTCAGAACCGTCTTTATTCTTAAACATAGACGCGCTTTCATTCAGAGCCATGTATTCCAGCATCCCGTCAAGCTCACGATCAAGATAAATTTGAGCGAGTTTATCTTTCGGTTCCTCTCCGGTTATCTTAGATTTAATGGCAGCCTTCATTGCAGAATATACATCCTGCAACGCCCCGGCTTTTTCGACATCATCCATGCCTTTATACATATCTGTCTGCATTAAAGCGGTTCCTGCATCTGACTTCATCTTGCCATAATCCTGCTTATATTGCCGGAACTTATCTTCGGAATAATCATCGCCGTACAACTCTTTAACATCCGACCGCTTTGCTTTTGGAACAAAGGCAATATTCTCTCCTGTGGATTCCAAAAGCCTGCTGGCTTCTTTCGTCAACTCGCTTGGCTGATACTCGGATATATTCATAGGAGCAAGGAAGTTTTCAATGATCTTATCCTTCATTTCACGCCCCTGATTTTGAAGCACCGGATTTCCTTCCTCATCATACTTAATAGGAAGCGTCTGTCGCAGGAACGGAATCTGGTTTTTGAACATATTGTCATAATAGTCTAAAGTCCCATATTCCCCCATATCCCTTTTGTATGGATCCATCGTCTGAGCAACTTGCCTTCCAAGAGACGGTGCAAGCTGCGTCACGCTGGAACCCAATGTGTCAATTGCCCTGTCAAAAATATTTTCTTCTCCAGAACTATAACCAGAATTTCCGCCAAACAATCGGTTAATGCCCTGCATCGCAGAACCACCCACAATCGCGCCGAGAGCCTGCGTTGCCCCTTTTGCAAGTCCCTGTTCGTTGATTTTTGCACCAGCTTCAATCATCGGCCCGAGTACCGGAATATCGCCAGCATCCACCTGTCTGCCGTCAGGAAGCTGGATTGCATATTCAAGCATTCCTGCATTACGCTGAGCCTGCGCCTCATCAGGATCCTCAGAATAGCCGCCTGTGGTAAGCCCGTTTCGGGCTGCTGCAATAGTTCCGGCGAGAATACCGGTTCCCATGAGATTTCTGGAGGTTTCATCAACAAATCTTCGCTGATTAAATCCTCCAAGTTCCGGGATCCTCATTTCTTTTGCTGTATTTACAACATTCTTTGCTACACCAAACGGGCTGTATTCCAAAGCACGAGACAGCATATTGCCGGGAGTTTTTATGAATGGAGAAGATGTCTGGCTAAGCAAATCCACGCCTATCACACCCTCAGATAATTTCCCCGCAGATTCTTTAAAACCTTTCAACGCCTGATACAAAACACTATCGTCCTGGAATACAGCTTCGAGAGCTTTCAGCTTTGCTGTCGCGTCAATAAATTCATCAATATTCTCCCCAGCATCTTTCGTCAGAACATCCGCACCATACTTTTTTACAAGGTCTTTCAGCTCTACTTTTGCCTGCGCATAAGCAGCCTCATAGAACGGGCGGTCTCCCATGCTCATCCCATGAGATACAATATTATCAATGCCGTTCATAAGCTTAGATAACGCCCCGTTCCCGTTGTATGCTTTCCTGTTGGCGTCAAGTGCATCACTAAATGTGTCAAAGCCCCTGCGGCTTGTATTCACCCCATTCTTAATATCTTTCAGTTCGTCAGAAAACCCACGACCAAGTCCCTTGATGTATTCTACCGTTTTATCTTTTGTCCATCCGCTCGTTGTGCGCTCCTTTGTACCAAGTGAAACCGCCCTATCAACCAGTGCGGCAATAGGCTGTCTGGACTGCTCCAGCACATTGTAAGCAGCGTTACCAAACGCATTTCTGGAAAGTGCTGTTTTAAAATTCCCCAGCATATTATCATACAGGAATGTTTTTATTTGCGAACCAAACGATGTCGGTATCTTATCCGCAACCATCTTAGCCGCTTTTGCCACAAGCTCTTTGCTCTGCCTACTATGAACATCGTATTTCAATGCTTCTTCCAGAAGAACATAGATGTCTTTCTGCTCAATCGGAGTCAGATAAACCGAATTTTCCTTTCGGATAAGTTCTCCGACCTTCGCCCAGTCCTCTCCGCTTCTGACTGCATCAAGGATTCTGTTTTTGCCATTCAGTTTCCCCTTGACCCGATCTGTAGCAATAAACTGAAGGTTCATATCCAGAAGATTTTTAACTGTTTTCTCTGCATCTTCCGGTGTAGCGCTGTTCTTCACAGCCTCTTCAACTTTTTCTGCAAGACTTTCCACTGCATCTGCATATCCCTTGCCATACTTCTTCTCGGCTGCCTTTGAAACTCTCTGGATGCCGTCTACAATAGCGCCTTCCGGCGTATTCCTTGACCATTTGGCAAGCGCCTGAATCTGTTGTCCGGCGCGCGTACTCGCTTTCTGAATATCCTTCAACAGCTTAGAAGCTTCATCCCATAACGCAGCATCATTATCAATCCGTGCCTTTTCAATCTTGTCCCTATATATCATCATGAGAGTATCTAAGTCCTTGCCGTCAAGAGATTCCTGTGCAAGAATCTTGTCCCTCCACCAATCTGGGTTTATAGATACTCGAAAGGCAGCATCAGACATACTCTCCTTTTCAGAAACGGTCGCATAACGATACATATCTTCCGGTGCATATTTCGCCATTTCTGTTTCCGTCATAAGTCCGCTATTGGGGAGTGTATTTGACCGAACCTGCGATACCTTCAAGTCTTTTCCGGCACTGGTTTTATTTGACAAGTCCATTGCGCTGTCAAAGTTTTTGCTGGCATTCTCGATAAACTTTTGTAGTTCATCGCCAGCATACGGGACGTTCGTCATGCGGCCTGCCTTGCGCTCTGCAATATAGTCGGTCAGATTTTTCAAATCATCTATATCATTCCCGGTGCTTTTAAAACCTGTAACCGCAGACAGCTCATCCATAATGCTATCAAGAGATACCCCTTTGTTCCGGTTCGTTGTAAAGTTAATCCCTTTCCCATATGCAGAGAACTGATTGTTCAAAGCTTTCACGCCATCAGGAAACTCAGCAACCGCAGCCGGAGAAACATAAATGGGTCTTCCCACACCTCGCAGATATCCCACAATATCATTATAAGCTTTCGTGTTAAATTCATCTGGAATCTGCTTCGTAGCTCCGCTTTTCAGCAACCTATCAAGTTCAGTCACCTTGGCTATTACATTCTCCAGCGCGGCTGTTGAATCCTGCCCGGTCTTAATTTCATCTACAAGCGCCGTTAATTCATCCTGTAACTTTTGCGCCTGGATCTTCATGCCATCTGGCATATTATATGCAGCAAGGTCTGACTTCAAAGCGTTTACAGATGCTCTCTTGCCTGTAGAAAAGTCGGTCATTTTTTTCTGAGCCGCCGCATCTATTACATTCCCTGCATTGGCTTTATCCATTTCCGCAAATTCTTTTGCACCAAAGGTCGGAGAAATATTCTCACGAATCGTCTTTTCCATCTCTTCCCGACTTCCTACAAGCTTTACACCCGTTCTTTTCGTGAACTCCTTCTGTAAATTCGCATCATTCAGGATATTATAAATCTGCATATCAGATACTTCTGTATTTGCTTTATCCGGGATTTCTGTATTGATTTTCTCTGTAGCATTTGATGGTCTGCCAGTAGAAGAAGCGAACTCCGGTTCCGTCTGGGACGCACGAGGAATGCCATCAGCATTGCTCACCGGATAAGCTTCTTTTTTTACTGCACCAGCGTCAATGGAATTTCTTACCTGTTTCCGCATTTCAGCCTTCGTCCCGGTCAATTTCTGCCCGGTAGCCTGCTCAAATTCCTTGCGTGCGGCAGGATTAGAGATAATATTATCAATCTGCCCGCCGGCCATTGTGCCAGATACCCCGGTGAACGCGTCAGATGCCGCTTTACCGGTCGCTTCGTCAACAGGTGGTAACTTCTTCGCCTTTGCAAGCAAATCGGCTTCATCAGCCGCAGAAATCGTTCCAAGGTTCCCGAGTTCCGGAAGATTATTCACCGGCGCTTTAGTCGCTGTTGCACCCGTGCCTTTCATATAGTCCAAAATATCAGGGATTTTCTTCGCCGCCACGCTTCCTACTTCGCCCAGCACATTCCATCCAAGATTTTGCGCCAGATTTTTTCCAGCTTCAGCAGCCACCTTACCTGCGCCCATGCCAGACCGTGCATTTCCAATCATCTGAGGGATTGTCTCTGCCACAGCATCCACCGTAGTATCTGCCAAGACATCCGCAACATTCTGTCCGTATTTCCCAAGCTTTCCTGCTACCTTCTGATTCAATTTATCATATCCGGGGATCTGTCCTAACATCTGTTTTGTAAAGGCATATTTTGACGCCTGCCCCACCATTTGACCCGCCATAGATTCCAGCGGGTTCTGCCGAGAAGTAAGATCCATCTGTTTTTCAAGCTGACCAGATAAGTCACTATTTTTTCCGGTAACAATCTTTGCAGCCTTTTCCCCAATTGTTTCCGCTGCCGGAATTGCCCCAGATGCCTGCGCCATTCCAGCCATAAAAGCAGTTCCACCTTTCAGTTTATTTTCCAACGACACAATCTGATCGTACTGTCTCTGTTCATCATCGCTCCAGTTTGCACGATACTGCGCGTTTTCCAATGCCTTGAAAGGTCCTCCGGCAAACCCCTTTGCAGTTTTGTAATAGTGCTCAATATATTTCTTAGCGCCGGATTTTTCACGACCATCCATGCGGTATTCTGGATCCATGTAAGTTTCCATCTGTGCCGCATCAAATTCTTTCAACACCTGCCTTTTCGGGACAGATCTATCAACCTGCTTATTTGCCGCCACCGAAACGCCCGTGGAAGGCTGCATATCGCCGGACAGGTAAGTAGATGCCTGTTTCTTCTTCGGCTGTGCTTTTGTCTTTTGCTTTGCTTCTTCAAATGTTGGACCTTCAAAAGCTTTTGCAACAGCTTTTGCAACAACATTTTCCTTGGATTTAGGGATAACGCGATCATCCTTTTCCCCTGAATTATCCTTTTGCTTCTTACCATTCGTCAGAGAAAGAGGGTCGGATGCTATAGGTGCATTTGTCCCTTTCAAATCCGCAACCTTTCTGAGCCTTGAAAGTCTTTCAACCTGTTTCTCCGCTTTGCTCGGATATACTTTTCTTTTGTTGGTAGAGGAAGTCTTTTTTCCAGTAGACGACTTTGTAGCATTTACGCTGGAAGATACCGCAGAAGGGCTTGCGGACGCACTCTTCCCCACAACCGCTTCAACATCTTCAACTGAATATCTCTTATTCTCCGGATTCTGTACCGGATACTCTTTCGGAGTATAATAATTGTCTGTAGTTCCCAGCACCTTCTGTATATCTTCCAACGTATACGCCATAACTTTACCTCTCTTATCTCATCTGGTTCAGAATGTCGGCAATCATCTGTTGGCTTGCGCCTGCCTGATACAGCTGGTTCATAATTGCCTCATCACTTTGCCCTGCCGCTTTGAGCTCACTTGCCCTGTTAATCCAAGCATTATACTTTGCCTTGTCCGTATATGTCCCCATATCGTTCTGTGCAAGACTTGTAACCATCGCAACAGGGTTTGTGGCATTTGCATTTTTGTACTGATAAGACATCTGCTGTTTAAGCAAATCACCCATCATATCATAATAGGAACTGTCAGCGCCAGTAAGGGCATTGATCTGGCTTTCATAAGAACCCGTCAATGCATTCGCAAGAGCATTTTCAATCTGCATGGCCAACTGTGTTTTCTGGTCTTCTGCCGCTGCCAGACGGTTATAATACTCCTGTTCAGCTGCCGCCATATTGTTCTGATAGGTATTAAGCAATTCTGTCAGGTTATCATTACGGGTAGTCTCGATACCATTACGAGAATTTCCATAATTGTTCTGAAGACTTGCAAGTGTAGATTCCGCGGCACCGCCAGATATGCCCTGCGCTGTAAGCTGCTGTTGCAAATCCTTGCCAGACATCATCTTATTAACATACGCTTCTCTGAGAGCACGTTCAGCATCCCTGTTTACATCTCCTTTTGAAGCGTCATACTGCCTGCCAAGCGAATCCTTTGTAGAATTAAAACCGCTGGCAAGAGCGTTTAGCTTCGACTGGTAAGCAGCATTCAAAGCGTTCATATTATTGTTATATGAGTTCTGCGCCGCCTGCTGTAACTGCTGCTGATACTTATTTGCATTTGCCTGCTGTTGCTGATACATAGATTCCAGATAAGATTTGTATGCATCGGCATTAAAACTGGGCTGTGTAACAGGGTTGGTTTGTGTGGTTTTATTCCCACCACCTGAGCCGGATGAAGGCTTTTTGTTCGTTGACAGTTTTGGTGTATACACACGATTTGGCCTATTACTGGATCCACCATCTGTACTCATTAAGTATTTGTTTATAGCCATATTACTCTCCTTTCCGCAAGCGTCCTGCCCGCAGTAAAACAAAAAGTTCCATGTTTTGCGCCACTGTTCCCATGTAGTTGTCGATACCGTTCGCGGCAGCAATCTTTTTCCGGAAATCAAATGAGCTATCAACACCGACTTCCTCCAGTGCTTTCACAAGGGAATCACCATGCATCACAGCCTGCAAATAACAGTTTTCTTCCTTCATCTGCACATTTAGATCAACATTTCCCTCAATGCCGTCAACACGCCCCTTGCTGGAATACTGCCAGTATTCATAATCTGTGCCGATGTTCGGTCTTTTCTGTGGCAGGTCATCCTTCAATGTCACAAACGCATCAGAATATGGATATTTGGCAATCCACAAACTGTATTTCCGCTTACAGTACGGGCGAATATACTGGTTGTAGAAATATTCTCCCGTGTAAATTCCGAACTCAAAACCAGCACCCTCAATGATTTCCCGATAGGCTTCGATGATTTCCATGAGGTATTCACCACGGTTCTTCATAACCTCATCTTCCACATCCAGCCACACCTTTTTGTCCGGCTTGAATTTCCCCAGCAGAGCAACAATCACGTTCGCCGCCTGCTGTGCCTCTGCGACCGTTTTCGCATAAGTGTAGTGGTACACTCCCCACGGAATCCCAGCAGCAATACAGCCGGACAGGTTATTCAAAAATTGACCGTCCGGCTGTAACTTTTTATTTATGATTTTTATAATGGCAAAATCTACATCTGCCTTTGCAACACGATACCATTTAATCGTGCCATTCCATTTTGCGACATCAATTCCTTTTTTCATCATTTTCTCCTTTTATATCCCACGCTCATCCCCGCGCCAGCATCGTTTATCACGGTCGTTGTTGGGCTGTAGGTTCTTAACGCTTTGTATTTCGCTAGCTGCTCTGTGGTAAGAGGTATTTCGATCGGTGTTTCAAGTTGCCCTAAAAACGTCAGCGGATTATCCGAATTTATCAGAGATAAGATTTTTTCTTTTATTTTATCCACTGTTGTCCTTTCTGCTGGAAAATAATAAAATGAGTTTGTATTCATTGTCCAGGAGTTTTTTTTAGTTCCCCAACTCTCATAAATTCCGTGTGAAATCAGACACTTGTTTCCTCCATTTTTGTATATATTTTTAAATGCATACATAAATTGATATCTTCCTTCATTATCAAACGTCTCTCTTACTGTAAAACTTGTTTGAGGTATTTCTTTTGCAACTCTCTGCACATACACTCCCTTTTTAAAATCCACCTCATTGCAAACCCACTGCTGACCTTTCTCGTCCGTATAATTGCCGCCGGAGGATACGGGGATACCGGGCAGACCGCCGGAAGCTGGGATGATAAGCTTCTGGACGGGCTTGTATTTTTCGTAGGAAGTCGCAACTGTACCAAGTTCGATTTGAGGGTAAAAGACTGTATCAAGCGGTTTACCCACTTGACTCGGGTTGTAATAAATAAACAACGCATTATTTTTTGGATCAAAATATAATTCTCCCCCACTTAAAACTATTTTACCATTAGACGGGTTACTGATGGATAATGCTGTCGCTGAATATGCAATTCGGGCTATTATCACGCCAAACTGACTACTAGGCGTTCCAGTGCATCGAATTCCTCCATCACCTTGAACAGTATATTTAACACCTTCTTTCTCAGTTTGTACTCCTGCTCCACCTAATTCCGGATATGGAAACGGAATTAAATTTTTACCCAGTACGTTCAGTGCAATCTCCCCGTCCTGTCCCACGCTCTTAATCTCCTGCGGATACTCCGGTGACGGGGAGGGCTTTCCACCTGTGTAGGGCTCGTAATTGGACGCAGTTGGCTGTGTTTTGGATATCATCGCCTTAACCTTGCCATTAAAGGCTTCTTCGAGTCTGAGGAATATCCGAAACTTATCTCCATCCATTACTTTTATTTTTGCCGCAACTCCTTTCATGGAACTTCCCAATGTGATATTTATCCCATTTCTAAATGCAGCGACAATTAAATTCACAGATGCACTATCTGAATAAACATAATATTCCCCAGATGCTAATAACGGAAAATCGTCGTATGAACTTTCGTTGGTCATGCCATCGCGTCCCACTGCATAGATATCCTTTTTTCTTGCAACGGATATCGCTATCCCATCTTTAAATACTTCAAACCCTTCGCGCTTTTCCCCTACCTCAAATGGCAACAACTGCGCCCCAGTCGTGCTCCCCTGCGTTGATTTGCCGTGGAGGGTGAGGGAGGTGAAGCGGCTGCCTTTTACACCCTCCAGCATGGCAGGGTTGCCTGTAACAACCGTCTGCTCTCCTGCCCCTCCCATGTGATACAGCACGCCCGGCGACGCACCTATATATCCCATGCCTGTAATAAATTCCGGTTCGATTTTTCTCATAGCTACCACTCCAACGCCTGTACTTCAACACAGTTTTCTTCCGCTGCGTCCGCCATAACATACACCGTATCAATTAAATCTCCATACTGCCCTGCACAGAAAGAGACAAGCAGCTGCGCGCCCTCTGACGGGATACGGATCATGCCATCTGTTTTCGTGCTATCCGGTGTTACGCCTACCCAGATGTCCCCTGCCGAAAAATTTTTTATCATCGCCCGGCGGCACTGCGTCCCCAACTGGACAGGGACAATCTTGCCTGCCTGCGTGGAAGCTGTCTTTACGTTTAATTTTTTCATGATGCACCTCCATCATTTCACAACGAAATTCTCCCATTTCTTATATGCGTCCACATAGGTTTCCTGTTTGTCACCGTTGTGGGTAATCTCATAATACATACCGTCTGAAACAGTCGTACTAAGTAGCACCTTGTGATTCTGCAGGGACTTGCAATACCAAACCACAAATACGTCATCCTCTGCAATTTGCTTCTTATCGGTTTTGTCCGCGCGACTGTTAAAATAGTCCACGACAATCTTCTTGCATTTCTCCAAAAAATCTTTGCTTCCCATACTTTCAATCCTCCGTATCATGCAAACATCCAATCTTCCGCTAACATATCAGCCTGTGACGCAAGCCATCCCATCTGAACACCAGATGTCCCGATAAATGCAACAGCCATATTTCCAATAGCTTCATGCTCGCAGTTGACGATAGTTCCGTCCGCCGCCGTATAACTGATGTTCTTTGCGAGTGCAATGCACTGATTTTTCCCGTTCCAACCTGCTCTCTTAACTTTTATTCCACGTTTCATGTACTTGATTGCAGTACCAAAATCAAACATAGCCTCCCCACCGAGGACTGGAGTCTTCCCTTTTTCTGCAACTTCCCACTCATCAGAAAGAATATTCTCAATCGTATATTCCACTCGCTGAGTTTCCCTAATATCGAGTAAATCCTTCCCCGTCTCAGAGTCAATCTTTCTGCACTTCATCATGATCGTTTTCTTTTCTTCATCCCAATACCAATATCCGCCCCATGACGGAAGCTTTACAGGGATTCCTGTTTTCATAATTTTAAATGCGTCTGAAAATTTCATATTCTACCTCTTTCCTTTTAATAGGGCGACCGAAGTCGCCCCGGAATCACGCTTAACCCTGCGCGGGAGATACTTGGATCACCTTATCCTTCCTGATCTACCTTTTCCGATTCAATTGCCGCTGCATCTGTCAGCCCTTCCCCGATAACATAGCCGATAACCGTAGCACCAGCCATGATCAGTGCAGAGATCTGTGCGGCTTCATTTTCCGTCCCTCCGCAAGCCACGATCATCAGCGTCACAAACGACGCCACGCTCATCCAGAGCTTTCTGCTTGTCAACTTTCTCATCCAATCAATCTTTTTCATTTGTCTGTTATACCTCCTTAATTTTGTATATGCTTCCAGCCGGATATTTGATGTCCAGAGCCAACACCTCCGGCTGTAGCTTCTCGTGATAAATGTCATCCCCTCCGGCAGCTTCGTACACCTTCCCCAGCTCTCGGAAGGTCTTTAATCCGTCCGGTGTCACATATCCCTGTGATGTAAATTCCCTGTGTAACCGCCACAGAGTTGTCCGTAGCGAAGCAATCGTGCGTTCGTTGTCCTTCTGGATGTACTCTTCCAGCATCCGCGTTATATTCCCTACATCCTGCTTCAATTCAATCTGTTTTTCGTATAAATCGTCCTGCCTTCTGGCAAGGTTGTCCCTGATCGTGATAGATTGCTGATGATATTCCTCTTGCTTTGACACAACTCCACTTTGCAGCTCCTCTATATGTGAATAGACTGCTGCAATCTCCTTTTCACGCTGTTTTCGGAAAAGATTTTTTTTCTTTACCAGCCCCAGCGCATCCAGAAATTTGTTCCAACTTTCCACTGCCATCGGTACGAACAGAACCGCCATTGCAATGACCAGCACGATCATTCCCAATCCGATTTCTTCTGCCTTTTCTATCAGTCCAAGCATCCTGTCACCTCCACCTGTAATGCGGCTTTTCCTCGTGGTATAGCCAATATCTTAAATAATCGTCCAGTATAATAGCCAAGGCTGACAACAGCACCCACAACGCAGAAAACGGCAGGCAAACTTGCCCCAATATATTAAATGGCATATTGCTGTAATCCCATACTCCCCAGCCCAGCCACAGGTTTATGATGCATCCGGATACAAATTCTACTGCGGTCACGACAAGGCTCCCGATCACGCACTGCTTCCAGATTTTCATCTCCCACGGAATAACCTCGTTTATCAAGCCAATCAGGTAAAAACAAAGACCACCCACTATAATCATCGTCCAGTGAGTATATCCCCTGAATCCAATCTCAAACAGCGCATATAACATCCCGCCTACCGCCATCAATATAATGGCTTTCAAAATCGCTTTCATACTCCCACCTTCTCGAGCATCTTTTTCAGCGGCTCAGACTGATATTCAAGAGGGATTTTTGCCCCGTAGCTGATTGATTCTACAGCTTCTTTTGTCCCCAACGAGCGGATAAAGATTCGTAAATCCCTAAAATATGTTGCATGAAATAGAACATACTCAAATCCTGCCTTTGAGATTTTGAGCATATCCTCCTGGGAATAAAATTTGCACGCCACGCTTTCATCCGCTGGATGCCAAGGGAATGCAGCTTGCGTATATTCCTGAGGCGTTGTAAGGACTGTTGATGATAACTGCAATCCTATCAAAGACAGCTGGTCACGGTCAGTCAACGTAAATCGTTCCTTTGTCCCGTCAGACAGCTGCACTTCTGCTCCATATGCAATACATTCCTGTCGGGCTATTTCCATTTCTGCCACCTTTGCGTCTTTTATCTCGTCCAATGTCGGCTCTAACGGTTTAGGCTGTTCCGGCGGGGGAACGGGCGGCACATATACGCTTCCGTCATTGGAATACTGCAAACCATTGTCCAGCTCACGGAAGATTGTAGTATACCCGCTGTAATCCCATCCGTCTTGTTTCCCGATTCGAGAAAGCGTGAATCCGGTTGTCACATGCGGAACATTTCCAACGACCTCACATACATGCTCGCTTATTGTTCGGAAAGAGACTTCAAACTTGACCCCACTTCCGTTATATGTCAGTTCAAGCATACGTTCCTCCTCAAAATAAAACAGGAGCCTTTCCAGCTCCATTATCAGTTACATATTCTTTTTTCATTTGCTCCCCTAAGTAACGATTTAAAAAAGGTGAATGTATATGTCGGAGAGGACAAAAAGCTGCATTTCACAGATAGCGAAGGTGCAGATTCAGTTATCCCTTTTAACGCAATGGCATCAGGGGAATTTAAGGCGAACACAGACGCTAAAAAGATAAATTGTGGCTTCCGCCCCAAATTGTTGGTTATTTATAACTCAAACACTGGTCGCGGCGATTTGCTTTTATATGAAGCTTCCCTGATTGATAAGGCGTTTGTGGGATATCACAATGCTTTAACACATTTGCATTATTTCAACGGGAATGCAGTCGAAAGTGGAGATGCAAACTATCAAAATATGAAATTCGCACTTCATGATGATGGGTTTACATTTGGCAATATCGTTGCCTATGATTCCGATATCATGAAATGGTTTGCTGTTTAAGAAACAAATCTCGCCACGACCATACGCACAGTTTTATCCCCGACTCCAGATCGAAAATATCCTGATTTAATAGTCACCTTGTCTTTTGTGATTACAGGGAATATTTCAGAAACAGCCTTATATACAATCGTTTGAGACGTGGCATAGGCACACAGCTTGACCTTTGTTTTTGCGTCTGTAGTAATAGTTTTGTAAGGGTTATAAATAGCATCAACAGTGAGACTGTTTGCGGCTGACACAAAAATTACATTTGGTACATCCTTAAATCCGAGATTATCTGTCACAGTAATTTCTATATCCTGTGTGTTTGACATTTGGAATTCAAACATCGCCACATCTTCGGCTTTTTTAAAAGGGTAAACTGTATCAGCACCTTTTTCCTTCCACCCTGGCTTACCGTCTGGTGTAAAGCCAAATTTGCAATTTCCTAAATCGTTACTTAGTTCCTTAACAGACAGCGCCCCAGCGATTGCTGTAGGGTCTGTATTGCCTTCTATTTCCTCTTTTGTGTTGAGGACATCCTTTGTCTTATTGAAAACTTCATTGACAGCATCGACAACCGACTTCGATGTAGTTTGAAGCTCCTGCGATTCCGCTGTCTGGTACTCTCCAGCTTCTTTCCCACCCAAAGCCTCTGCATCGTCAACAATACCATTCCCATTGCGATCATAGATGGACTGAACCATATCACCGCCACCCATCTTCTGCACATACTGCGATATTGCAAAGGATGACGGGATTTTGCTTGTTCTGCCAGATACAACGTCTTCAACACCATCAATGTTCGTAAACAGATTTGATACCTTGTTCCACGCCTTTATTGCTGTATCCGTAATGCTGTCCAACACTGTCTTGTTCTCGTGCGTATGCCGGTCATTTGAGTTTTCTTTAATCTTCTTTGCGAAAGTCACCAGCAGCGGCTTAATCTTCTTTGTGGGATTGATGAAATCTGCAATATCATCAGCAATGCCAAGATTATCCGCAGCCGTTTCCCCAGACAGCTCGTCCACGAGAACATTGTGTTTCGGGATTGCCACATCCTTTGCAAGTTCATCAAACTTTTTTTGCATATCCAGCGTATCCAGTCTGGGAATATCCGGAAGCCCTGTCACGCCTTTCCCGTCATAGTCTTTTGCTTCAATTTTTGTAAATGGCATAATAAATCACCCCTTATAATTCCCGCTTTCAACAAACTCAAAAGCAATGTCGAATATACCAAACGGCTCGTTCAGTGCATTGTTCTGGATGCGGAAACGCGCCTTGTCTACCTTCTTGACCTTAATTTTTGTTGATGTGATGCGCTGCGTATCATCAGAAGAAAAAGTAAACTTTGAAAAGATCAAATTCTTAAAAGAAAGATATCTCGATGTCGCATCATCCTTTTTCAGAAGCGACCATACGCCGCGTTTCTGCACATAAGCTTCCATAGATGTCGCAAGTGCCGTATTCAAGCGCACCGCCATATACCGGAATGTCTTATTCTTATAGAAAAGCTTTCCGTCCAGATCCGGCGTTTCCCATGATGCCTTGATAACCGTTCCATCATCATTATACGAGAGTACATCACTGCTATCGGAATAGAACTGGCATACGCGCCCGTCCGCAGTCCCAAAATAAAAATCATTCCCGACTTCCCACATACAATTCGCCGGGATATTTGTCATATAGAATCCTGCATATTGCCGTGTCGCATAAGGCATACTCTTGTCAGTCATAAGCGGCTGCAGCCCATCCATAATATAAACCACTCCATTCAGACACAGCCAGTACATATCCTGATGTACATACGCAAACGCATTTTCCAGATTCTCTTCTGAAAGAAGTTTTCCATTGATATAAAAGCTTCTGTTCTGTGCGTATTTTTCGCCTGTGATATCCTGAGCTGTAACGGCATAAACACCAAGTCGAGTTAAGAACAACGGTTCTGTTGCCAGATATGCAAACGACCCTTTTGCGATCGCACCAGCCCCTTGCAAAGTATTCACAATCTTAAAAGCCGGCTCATTCTCAATCAAATCTCCCGAACGCAATATGATGCTCTGGTCTCGCTCCATTTCATCCTTGTGTGCCGCCAGATAGTTTGAAATGATCGAGTACCCCACAATAGAGGAAGAATCGCTTCCAAGAACCGAATATCCTGTATCCGGGAAATATGAAGGGTCAAACTGTTGACTATACCAGTCATAGTTCACAAAATCCGGGTTCCCCGACAAAAACAGTCTGTCAAGTGCACCGTTCACGCCGAACAGTGTACCTATGCTGCACTTATTGATTCTATCTGCATACCCCTTTACCGTCCGATATGCCGTGATTTTAACATTATCCTCACCTTCCAGTGGAGACTTCCCCGGAGCAAGCGTAAAATTGACGATTCCACCTTTCCTGTCCACAGTGAAGTCTGTCCCCTCT
>ULRL01007790.1_pt1 | contig 26022 bp, 10 predicted proteins | sample 1955391 | NCBI WGS metagenome assembly ULRL01 (sample SAMEA4835681, study PRJEB28245) | human gut metagenome | biome: gut microbiome; material: fecal sample | place: Denmark | collected 2008
TCCAATTGATTAATAAAAGTATGAACGGTATAGGTAAAATGTTACCTAAAAAGTGATAATAAATCCTACAAAAGGATTCATCTGCAAAAGCACAATGGCTGTAAACATTCCGAGCCTGCATTCCAAGATAGGGCAGACTGAAATAATAAACACTACAAGCCAATCGGGTATTCCGTGTGCTGTTAAAAACTCTTGTAAGTTTCTGCAAAATTCCTGTACCATATATCAGTTCTCCTTTTTGTCGGTTGTTGTATTTTGCTTTTTATCTGCATTTGATTGCGACTCGTTATTTTTGCTTTGAGCATTAACGTTATTGTTTGCCGCATTTTGAAGTCGCTTTTTTTCCTGATTTCTTTTTCTCTTTTTTATTATTTTTTGGCGCACAATTTCCTCTTTGTGCTTTTCATAATAGCGCTGAGCTCTGAGTTTGTTTTGCTGTTCAATCCATTTTTGGCGCCTGTATTCGGCTATTCTTTCCTTGCGCTCTTGCTCTTTAAGTTCAATTTCTCTGTCAATAGCTTGCGCAGTGGGAGTATTTTTATTTACAATAAGCTTTTGCTTAATGAGAAAATCAACGGCTTCCCTCAGTATTTTTTTATCATTTTCAAATGAGAGGTGGCCCATAGCCTGGTCGTACGCAAGCCATCTGTAATCGTCAATTTCCTCCTCTTGCATTGTTGTTTTTAAATCGTCTGTCGTTGCAACGAATATAGAAACTTTTTTGTCAACATTATTGCGAAGCGTATATTTTGATATACCCTCGTAGCCGAGATGAATTTTAATGTGAAGCCCTGTTTCTTCAAGAACTTCTCTTCTTGCTGCGTCGTATTTTGTTTCACCCATTTCAAGGTGACCTTTCGGAAAGCCCCAATTCGCCGAGCGCTTATTTTTTATAAGCAAAAAGCGAAGCTTGCCTTTAATACTCCTGTATACTACTGCGCCTGCGCTTGATTCGTAGTAGCAGACAAGTTCATATTCGGGAAAATCGTTTTTAACATCAATGTATTGATAAATGTCTTGATTAATGTAGCGTGAACTTCTTGACGCCATAATCCAAATAGTTTTTAAATCCGTGTTCTCCGGGTCTTTAGGAACGAGTGCCGCTATAATTCGTCCGTCGAAATTGCAAACCGTGTGAGTCACTCCCATAACAAAAGCGTAACGGTTTTTGTATCCCTTGATTTGAACTAAGTTTAAAGGATATACATAACCGTTCTCATCGACAGAATTAATAGTTTTAACAACTCTTCCTTGGGCTGTTTTGCCGAGAAACATAACATCACCACCAAGTAAAAGATATAATTCGTATTCATTATATCTTATTTTATATTGTAATACAAGAATTTTATTATAAAAACGTGAAAAATGATATTTAATATAAAGCAAAACGGACAACTCCGAAGAGTTGCCCGTTTTTATTTTTTATTCGGTTTGCAGATTTAGGTTTATGCCATTGTCTGAAGTAAATCAACAAGTGAAGCAATAACCGTATCGGTATCGCCCTTAAGAACAGGAAGTACCTGGTCTACAACACCTGAAACTGTTTCGTTGCCGCCTACAAGACCGGTTACAAGTGAACTGATCTTCTTGAAGTTGTCGCCTGCGTTTACAGTTTCGATTAAGTAGCTGAGAACTGCGATGAGAGTTTCTGAAGAGTTACCCTTAACGTAAATTCTTGTGCCGTAGGTAGCAGCCTGTGATGCGTCGGTAATTACCTTACCGTGGCTTGCAAGCTGTAACCAATTAATGTCGTTAAGCTTAATTCCAAGCGGTGTGCCCTTAATCTTAATCATTCCAAGAATGTTATTAAGAAGAGGAACGATAGAGTCAGCGCCGAGGAGCGGCTTAAGTGTTGCGTTAATATCATAGATATCAAGCTTGAAGTTTGATACGCCAATCTTGCCGAGGAGAGAGTTAAGGTCAACCTTAAGTGCCTTAAGAAGGGCAGGTAAGAGAGTGTTGAGGTCAACTATAGGCTTGACAGCGTCTATAAGTGCAGAGATAGGAGTGAGGAGATTGTCAAGAATCTGGCAAAGTCCGTTATTACCGATGAAGAGTGCAAGGTTTGGAAGCATTTCAAATAATGTTTCGAGAGGAGCATTGAGAATATCCTCAACCTTATCCCAGATAGGATTGATAATGTCAAGAAGAACATTATCATAAGCTTTCTTCATATCTTCTCTGTACTGATACTGAGTCTTAACGTTATACATTGAGAATGCTTCCATAAGAGGAACGATTGATGATGTATAACCGTTAGAACCAGGGATTCTTACGATATCGAAAAGACCGAGAGATGCGTCATTAAGAAGTACATCAAGTACGCCGAATACAGGACGAAGAACGGCAACGAGTGCATGGAAGAATGAATCTCTGTCCTTAACGCCCCACTTAAGAGCTGATGTATTAACCTTTGACCAAGAACCTGCCTTAGCGATTACGCTTGCATTAGCTGCATAAGTTTTGCCGTAAGCTTCGTCTGTAAGGAGCTTAGCAACATTGCTTGTTGAGAAGTCGATACCTGTTTGTGCAAGGAGGGAAACGAGTGAGCCGTCGCCAACCTTAACCTTTTCAACTGCACCGTAAAGACCGGTGAGAAGTGAGTTAACAATGTCATCCTTGAAGAGGAGGCCGCCGATTAAGTTGTTAAGACCGCCTTTAATTAAACTGCCAACAAGGCCGTCGAGCATAGGAGGAAGATTCTTAAGGAAGTCAACGTCTACGCCCTTAGGATATGAGAAGTCGAATGAGCCTGTCTTATATGCGGTGTAATCCCAGAATGCATTAGTAGGTTCGCCTGTTAAGAAGTAGAATACTGCACGAACGATATCATCTTTTTCAGCCATGCTGATTGTAGTGAATACACTTGAGATGATTGACTTGAGCATACTGTTCTTCTTAATAGCGTCAATTGAAGAAACAAGTGATTTGATTGATTTAGCGTTCTTAATAAGAGTGTCTGCCACATAGCGGAGAACTGCAACGAGAACCTCGCCCTTGTCAGCAATTACTTCCTTATTAGTGAACTTGCCTTCGGCATTCATAGCCTGTGACTTAGAGGTTACAACCTTGCCGTGAGCAGCGATTGTTGACCACTTGAAATCAGGAAGCTTGATGCCTGTTTTCTTAAGTAAGCTGTTAATAAGCGGAACAACGATGTCCTGAATGTTGCAAGACTTGAGGTCTGCAAGCTTAATGTTAAGCTTAACGCCCCTAACCTTAAGCAAGCTTGTTAAATACTTGCCGAGGTCCTTGCCAAGAACAGCTGAAATAATCTTATCAACATCTAAACCTGCTGACTTAGCAGTTTTAACAATGTTTGTAATCGGAGCAAGGAGATTATCAAGAAGCTGGCCGATACCGTTGTTATCAATGAAGTATGCAAGGTTAGGAAGAACTGATGTAATTGTTTCAAATGGCTTGTCGAGAACTTGGTCAACAAAGCTCATAAGAGGATTAAGAACATCAAGAAGTACGTTATCCTTAGCCTTCTTGCAATCCTTCTGATACTGTGCAAATGTCTTAATCTTGCTGTTGCTTACCTGAAGAACATCAAGAAGAGGAACGATTGCACCTTCATAGCCGTTAATGCCGTTTACGCCGACATTGAGTGCATTAAGGTCAAGCTTAATTGTTGAAAGCTTAGAGTCGGCATTCATTGAATCTTTAGCTGTAAGAGTAAGAACACCGTTCTTAAGCTCATAGGTAAGAGCAATCTTGCTTGCTACCTTGCCGTCGCTTCCCTTAATATCAAGAGATGTTGAAGCCTTTGCAATTGTGATATTGCTAAGGTCAATCTTTCCTTCATTAAGGAATACGTTGAGAACACTGTTGAGAGGACGAAGAATTGCAACGAGTGCATGTACGAAGCCCTGCTCAGCCTTTGCGGAGCCATCCTTGAAGCCCCAGTTAATTGTTTTAACCTTCTTCCAGCTCTTAACCTTTTTGAGGGTTTTAGCTGCTGAAGAATAAGTTTTACCATAGCTCTTATCCATAAGTAAGCCTGCAACGCCCTTAGGTGAAACAGTAATGCCTGCCATATTGAGATAAGGTGAAATAGTCTTTGTGTCAAGTGCACCGTAAAGTGCCTTAGCAAGTGAAGTGAGGTTAGCGTTTGTAAATACCAAACCGCTTACAACACCCTTAAGATTTGATGCGTCAACTACGCCAAAGTTAGTGAGAAGAGCCATAACTGCGTCAACTGCACTGTCAAGCTGGGTGATAGCTGATTCGGCATCATAAGAAGAAATACCGTCAGGGTACTTGAACTTTAATGAAGTTCCCTTGTATTTGCTGTAAGCCCAATAAACTTCTGTAGGTGACTGTGTGAAGTCGAGAAGCTTGCCTACAATCTTAAGAAGTCCCATACCGTCAAGCTTACCAGTTTCGATATACTTGATGAGCTTCTTAACGCCTGAGCTTACCTTGTTGTTGCCCATAATCAAACCGATGATTGTGGAAAGGTTATGATTTGTCTTTACAAATTCAACAACATAATCGAGTACGTATACAAGTGTTTGAGCAGGAGTTGCTGTCTTGCCAAGCTTGTTCCAATTAATGTTGTTAAGTTTAATACCTGTCTTTGCAAGAAGGGTATTAATAATAGGAATAATGTTGTTGCCTGAAAGAGCATAGCCCTTAACCTTAAGTCCAAGCTCTTGCTTGTCGTTAACTGTGATTAAATCACCGAACGTCTTAGAAACGATACCTTCAAGCAGCGCTGCAAGTGACGGTGATGCGGCACCAAGCTTATCACTCTTAATCTTAAGAATGTTGGCTGCGCCGTTGAGCTCGTTTGCAATAGCCTTAACTGCGCTTGAAACAACAGATGCAAGTGTAGGAGTTGTTGTATCGTCTAATACAACGCCGATAGCCGACACAAGATTGAGCAATGTTGTTACAGGCTTTTCAAGGAACTTGTCAAGAAGTGAAACTATTGGATTAACAATACCGGTGAATACTTCGTCACGATATTTGTTGCTCTTATCAGCAAATTTTTCAGGAGTATCAACTGTGATGCCTGTCTTTGCTGCTATTGTATTAAGAACAGGGTAGAGAGCATTTTCATAAATGCCTGTATCAATAAGAACTACGCCGAGGATAGAGGTGAGAAGTCTGAGCGAGGTTGAAAGACCTGTCATAAATTCATCTCTGTTGCCTGCTGTGATGCCCCAATTAATGCTTACGTTAAGAGTACCGTTGTCATTAACTGCGTCACTCCAACTGTCAAGCTTAGAAAGCTTCTTGCTTGCGTCCTTAATGCCTGTGTCCTTAATTCTTACAGATAATGAGTCAGGAGAAATAAGTCCGTTGACTGCTTCACTGATAAGATTGTATTTTGCTGTCACGTCGGCAGTACCATTATTATATGTATAAGAGTATGCATACTTGTCAGTAAGTCCTGCAACAAGTGTTTCGACGAGAGCATAGGTTCTTACTACTACTGTTGTAAGACCTTCGTTTGTGTAGATATCCTTAGGATTAACGTTACCATTTGAATCAGGAGTACGTGCATCCTCGCCATTAAGATAATATAAATAGGTATTAAGTAAATCAATTGTTGCGTTTGATGCATTTGCACCAATGTAATTTGAAAGTAATGAAATTACGCCGACAATAATGTTACTTGTCTTGTTGATTGAATAGCCGTTTACGCTTGAATCCGTAAGGAGAGATGACAATGTTTTATCAAGCTTAGCTATTGTGTCATCAACGTTCTTCATATCGCTGCTCTTATGTGCTGAAATATCAACTGAAGAGTTAGGAGTTGCAACTGCCTGTGTAGTGGCAGGTGATGAATTATTGTTATTGTTGTTATTTTTGTTATTGTTGTTATTTGACTTGAATGAATTGATAAGTGCCTTAACAACGTCAACAAGCTTGCTTACATTAGTAATAAGGAAGTAAGCGTTATCTCTGTCAAGACCTACAAATCCGCTTGATTGCGGTTCAAATGTGAAGCTGTACTTGCTGTCACGTGTAATCTGGAAGATACTGTTGAAAAGGTCTGTAAGAGCACTTGTTTCGGTGAAGCCGCCTACTGAATTGAGAAGACCTGTGATAATAGGAAGGTTCTTTTCAAATTCACTGCCCTTAGAGCTTATTACATTGTTTACAAGACCGAGAATAGCGTCAAGCCAATCCTCTACGAATACACCTACAAAGCAGTCAAAAATCTTTGTTGGGTTTGGATTAGCGGCAAAATTCTTGAACTCTGTCATCTTAGAGTTACTTACTGCGCCGTTTGAATCCGTAACAATCTTGCCCTTGTAGCAATATGTCCATGCATCCTTGCTTACGCCGTATTTGTCAGCTGCAAGGTTTTCCATAATGTCAAAGAGCTGAGGAATTGCAACCATAATGTTGTTAAGACCTGAGTTGATGACTTTTCCTCCGTCATCATGGCCCTTAACCTGGTCTCTGTACTTAGGAGTGCTAACGTATGTGTCAACTGCAGTAGTGAAGAGGCCTGCAATTTCTGTTACCAATTCATAAAGACCTGCGCCAACCTGTCCGTTTGAAGCTGTGATTGCTTTCTTAAGGATACCCTCAAGGTCGCTGAGCTTAGCATACTTGAGAGCCTTATCGGCAATGTAAATACCTGTAATCTTAGGTACGCCTGCTTCGTATGTGTATTTAACATTGAACTTAGTAGTGCTTGAAACGTTAGCAAGTACATCTGCAAGAGAACCGCTTACGCCATTATAAGAATAGGTATAAGAACCGTCGCTGTTCTTTGTATATGTGATTGCTTTACCGTAGCTGTCTACAACCTTGTCATACTTAAGTACATAGTTAGGAGTTGCGATAATGTCGCCGGCTGAGAAGTCGGTAGGTGTTTGATAATTGGATGAGAAATCAGAAAGATAACCTGTCTTTTCGTTGCCGTCGTTCCAATAAGTACCGCCGATTTCCTCAAACTTGCCGTCTCTTTGGAGCCAATGCATAAGCTGAGGAAGCATAGCGTTGAGGTCCCAAGCAAGCTGACCGATACCGATGTATGAGCCTGATGATGCATTCATACTTTCAAGCAAACCGTCGCCGACAACGCCATAGAGGAAGCCTTCTTGGTTATTTCTTTGCGAATTGCCGATTTCAGAGAAAAGAATAGGCTCAAGAAGCTCGTTAATTACTACTGTAAGTAATGGAAGAAGGTTTACGACTGTCTTAATCGGGTCGTTAACAAGATTCTTCCAAACATCGGTAAGAGCGTCCTTAAGATTTACGTTTGTCTTAAGAAGTGACTTAAGCACAGCGTCAACCGTTTTACCGATATCTGTACTTGGGTCAACGATATCACCGATTGTGTTGTTGAGAATAAGGTTTGTAATCTCGGTACCTGCCGAACCTGTAAGGTCAACATTTTTACCGTTGAGAATTTCCTTTTGAGCGTCGGTAAGAACGATACCTGAAGTTTGAGAAGTTTTTTTCTTTACAATATCATCAAGTACGATCTGAACGTTAAGAAGGAATTTGAAAGAATACTTATAACTGTATGTATAAGTAGTGTTATTTGTGCCAAGGTCGTTTGTATCAACGCCTAAGTATTCAGATGCAATCTTAGTAACAATGTAGTCGTAAGAAGCAGCAACCCATTCGTTGATTGATGGCTTGCTGTAATTATTTGAATTAGTTACAGAGTCAGACTTAAGTGCGTTAATGCCGACACCTGCGTCTGAACGTGAAGCATCAACAAGTGAATTAACAGGCAAGTATTTTGTTTTGTCAATATGTGTACGGTTTCTTGCATAGTCGCCTGCAAATGAATTCAACAAATTCTTGTAATTTGTTGAATTATTTTTTTGGTTATCTGCAATAAGAGACCAGAATTCCGAAGTGTAACTGCCTTTAAGTGAAGCAGGAACAATGACTGTCTTGTTCTTTTTGTCGGCATATTTATCGTTAAAGGTAACTTCGCCGTCCTTAAAGTAGTTTGTTACAACTTTAGTGGTGCTGTTTGTACCGCCGACGCTGGAGAAGAATGCACGCAACTGAGTAAGTTCGTCATCGCTGATGAAGAAACTGTCACCCTCTTGCCAATTTGCATCATATCCTTTTGGAAACTTAGCATTGATTTCGGAATTAAGCTTGTTGAGGTCAACGCCGTTTCCGTTATTACCGAAACGTACAACCATACCCTTAAGTATATCAGTGTAATACGGAGAAGTGGTTGTGTCGACATTACCGTTCATAAGTGCTTTTTTGCACAAATCGGTCTTAATAGTGTTGCCTACTACATATTCGGTATATGACTTGATTTGGTAATCTGTTGTCATGCCCTCTTTTTGTGCAAGAGTCTCGAAAGAAGCATCTTCGGCAACGCCTAATTTAGCGGCAACAGCTTTTCTTGCGATTTCCTTAACAGTTTCATAAACATTGTTTTCAGTGTCGCTTACTGTGAAGCCCTTAAATGTCATAGGAACCTGATAAAGCGATGTGTTGTCAACTGTTTGGTTAAATGTTGCACCGCCGTCGCTTATCAATCTGATAAATTCGCTTGCTGAGATGAAGCTCTGACCGACACCGAAGTCGTAGTAAATAACGTCAGCCAAATCGTTAAGCTTAACGTTGATACCGTATGTTGCATACTTAATGTTAAGTGTGCCCATATAGTTGTTTACAACGGCTTGCTCATCAGCTGTGAGCTTAAAATCAAAGTTCTTCAACTGGTAAAGTGAAGCAGTATCATAAGTGTCGCCGATAGCTTCGCCGTTAAGCTTAACTGTTTCAACAGCACCGCTTTTTACAGCTTCGGTATAACGCTTAGCAATTGCTTCTACCTTATCACTGTCTGTACCTTGCTTTATCTTTTGAGCATAAAGGTCGGTTAAATACCAAAGGCTGTTTGTTGAGAACTTGATAGTTTGACCTGCGGCATTGTAGCCTGAAACGGTACGTTCGCTTTCTTTACCGTATAACCATTCGTCAAGCTGATCTCTTGTGTCTTTAGATAAGTCTTTGTTGTCTTTGTACTTTAAGCAAAGGGCAGTAAGTGAAAAATAATCAATTGCGCCCGTTGAACCGCTTAAGTAGTTATAATCTTCGGGATTACCCATACCCTTTTGAATATAACTTGTAACATAGTCTGACTGGCTTGTCTTTGCAAGTGCGCCGATAAGAGTCGGCTGCAATATGCCGAGTAAATCCTGAAGTGTTGTTTCACTTACGATTTGCTCTTTTTCTTTGTTAGTAAGCTCCGCTGCGGTCTTACCTAACTTTTTAGCGCCCTTTTCATAAACAGGCTTGCTTATTGCCTCAATGCCCATGAGAAGGGAAGGCAGCTGGTCTGCCAATTTGTTAAGTGTGTCGAATGCCGAATCGGCGTCAACACTTGTCGTTTTCCAAAGCGGGTTGTCATTACTCTTGGCGAACGCAGTAAATCCAACCGAGCATGTGGTCACGACCATTACTACAGCTAAGAAAAAGCTGAGTATCTTTTTGCTCGTTCTCATATAAATCTCTCTCTCCTTTACATATGATTTACGAACTTGTCGTATGGTAACGCATTTTTTGGATAATGCGCCGAGCAGTATTTGTTCACAGTTTCTACACAAAAAACTGCTTTTTAGGCGCAGGATATCCACACGCGTATTAACAAATACAATATATTTATAACAAATAAAAACTTATAAGTCAATAATTTTATAACATATTTTGAATTTATTGTGAATTTTCACATATTTTAGCGTTGATTTTTGACGATAGAGAGTTGCAAAATAGACAATATAACATAAAAAGTCTAACAAACATAATTCGACAGAAAATTGACTGTAAAACGTAATATAATCCATATAAAGTCGAGTAAAATTCTGTTCGATTTGTAAAGGCAAATATCTTTACAAATGTAAATTTTGTGTAAAGTATCACAGCTTTACTTGCGGAAAATCAAGAGCTTTTTGGCGCCGAATTATAAACAAATTGTAAACTTTTAGTTAATAATTTGTGCAAGGTGTCAAAAATGGGTTTGCTTTTTTGGACATTGTTACAAAAATATCATTTGTCGTTTGTCTTTATTGACTTTTTTGTTGCCTTATGTAATAATTATAATGTGTTTAAAGCACATATTGCGCAGTTTTTGGTGCAACGGTTTGGCTTTGCCGACCTTCAGTCTAATTCAGATTGCCTGATGGTCAGAGATTGTGACAGGCTCCCACGCAATATGTTAACACTTTATTATTCAATTATTTTAAATTTAATGGAGGTAAAAAATGAAAACGAAGGCAAAAAAGTTTTCACATAAGCTTCTGGCATTATTTATGGCAGTGCTTATGGCAGCTTCCTGCTTTACCGGTGCTTTAACTGCTTATGCTGATACTATGAGCAGTGAAAAGACGTATGCCGACGAGTCAATCGAATATAACGATTTGGCGTGGGCTATTCTTTCCGATGAACAGGTAGCTACAGCTTTACTTGACTATGCTGATTTGATGCTTGCCGAATACGGTCCGCAGATTGATAAGCTTCTTGAAAACCTTCCTTCAAGTATTACCCAGTATATCACATGGGACAGCAACAGCCGTACCCTTAAGCTTAATGCTTTTGGTCTTATTAAAAAAGACATTCCGGTACGTACTCACAGTGTTGACGAAATTTTCTATACACTTAGGGGCGTCGCTGATCTTCTTAACTCATATGGTAACTTACTCGGTGATGCCGGCAACCTTAACTTTAAGGCTGTTGCTACAAAGGATTGGAATATTACAAGAGAAACTGCATCTTCAACTGATATTTTAAGAAGCGTAATCGGTATTTTCCAAAACCTTTCTTGCGACTATAACGGCGCTGATATTTTAGGCCAGGTGCTTAGAGGTAACTTTACTCTCGGTACTCTCGGTAACGTTGCAAACCTTGACGTATATAAGATTATAGGTAACCTTTTGGGCTTTACAGATACAAAGTACAAAACAAACTTAGTATACAATGTTGCTCAAAACCTTATTTTCCAATATACTAATTGGTATACAGAAGAGGAAATTAATAATTTCAAGAACGGTACTGCAACATGGGTTTATGATGACCAACTTATTAATAAACTCACAACAGAGCTTCTTGATAAGATCAGTGTACTTGTTACATATAATCAAGAATACACAGATGCTGATTCGCAAACAGCAATTCAGGACACATCTGCTACACGTTATTTGAAGATTAAAGCTGAAATGAAGGCAAGCAATTCTGACTATGCTACTGCAGCTGCAAAGCTTGGTTATGACCCTAACCTTATATATTCAGATGAATTTAAAGATGATGAGGGTAATCCTCTTAACGTTCTTCTCTTTGCTTACGGTGCTCCTGACAAAAACGGTTATGCAACAGCATCAACCACTAAGGTAACACTTAAGGCAACCGACAATCTTTTTGATTTCGGTTACAGAGCTCTTGACCTTGCTTGGGATACAGTTCTCAAGGGTTCAATCAAACTCCTTCACGTAAATGACGGATTTGATAAGGGTCACGGTGCTAACTTTGATAACAACTATTATTATTTCTTCGACCAAAAGGGCGAGTGGAATGATAATGATGTTGCTGCAAACTATACACAGGCTAAGCTCGATCAATGGGCAAATGCAGTATATAAGGATTATAAGTTTGATTCTGCAAAGGATTTCCTTGCTTATGTTGAGAAGAATGTAACTTATGATCGTACAGCTGCCGAGGACTCAACAGGTTCTTGGAAAGATATCGACGCAACGAGACTTTTCGCTAAGTTAAGATACAGCCCACTTGCTGATTACGGCTTTAACGTAACAACAGGTCCTATCAATCTTTATTTTGCAGAAACAGGTACTCCAAACATCGATAAGTTCTTTAGCGAAAGCTATTCAAAGTACAGCTCAATGGTAGCAGGCTTTAATGACGCACTTGTTGCAGCAGTTAAGGACTTGTTCCCACAGCGCGACAACGTTATCGGTACACGTCCTGAAATGACAACAACCGGTGATTTTGCAACTATTGACGCAGCAGCAATTAAGTCAATCGTTTCAACACTCGTTGGCAACGCTTGCAAGATGGTTCAGTACACAGCAGACGCTACAGACGCTAACATTCTTAAAGCTTTCTACGCAAAGAACGGCGCTAGCACTGCTCTTACAGAGAAGAATCTTGAAGCAGCAATGATTCCTATGCTCGTTGCTTGCATTGGTCAGGTAAATCTTGGCGCAGGCAAGCTTGAGAAAATTATCCATCCTTCTGATTGGGACGGATGTAAGGATGCAGAAGCAGTAGCTTATGTATGCCTTAAGGAGTATTTATCATACTCAATGCCTAACAAGGATTATTCAAAGCTTGTAAAGATTGACAGCGACGGAACAATCAATGCAACACTTGAAGGCACAATTCTTCCAATGGCTCGTGACGCAGTTGCTTATGTAATTGAGGCTTACGTTCCTCTTGAGGACGAAAACGGCAATACTTGGAAGACAGAGTCAGCAGCTGTTGATTCTAAAACAACACTCTTCGACCTTCTTAATTCTGTAGTTTGCTACTACGGCGGCGACCATGCAATGGAGAAGGCTGTAAATAAGGGCGAAAGAGCTATGGGCGTAGGTGCTCTCCTCGGTATCTGTGATACAAACGGCAACAGCCTTATCACAACAAAGAATACTCTTTGGGAAAACATTAATGCAATAGCTAATAAGCTTATGCCTGTTCTCGGTACACTTCAGGGTACGGGTTATGCTAAATTCAATTCAGAGGAACTTATTTGGAACAACATTGTTCTTTCATTCCTTGATATTGGTAAAGAAAATTCAAAGACAGGTCTTTGCGGCGTATCTAACTTCCTTAACCAGTTATTTACAATCGTTTCTGCAGAGCCTATCCAAAAGACTTCAATCGTCGTAACAATTTATGATTTACTTAAGGATCTCATTAACGGATTGTTTGGCGCACGTTACAGCGGACAGAGCTTTAAGACAATCGTTCCTGATGCTACAACTACTCATCCGTTTGATGATTTCTTCCAGGTTAAGGTACTTGCAGGTACAGACGGTAAGAACTTGGGTGCATTCCAAAAGCTTATCTGTAACTTTGTAGAGTTCGGCGGATACGGTACAAACGGTACTAAGACCTACTCTGATTCTATTATCAGAGGTATCTGTTTTGCAGTACAGGCAGTTAACAGCTTCCTTCCTAATGCATTGACTACACTTGGTCAGCATCAGCTCAAGATGGCTACTGCTTCATTCGGTTCTAACACCGTAACAGGCTGTATTTCAGGTCAACCGTATGATGATGTACTTACTGTTACTAACAACTCGGTAGGTATCAATGCATCATACATCAAAAACGGCAAGGCTACTCAGCTTTCCCGTTACTATGTAAAGATTACAAGCGTGCTTCAATATGATGTTTACAACGTAGAAGAACCTGATGATACAATATCATTCCCTAAAACTCCTATTGATCCGGGTAAGAGTGCTAAAATTGATATTTCAGTTCCATTCGAAGTTTCAGGTTCTGATACAACAAACACATGCCGTGTTGTTGTAAATTATGATATCGTTGATGATCAGGGCAATGTCCTTTATGGAGGCAATACTGTAACGGCTTATAAGCTTCTTACAAGTGAAGTAAGCTTCAGAAATGCTCTTTATGATGCTGATTATAACTTCAACTCTACATTCCAGCAGGCAGACGGCACTGACAGAGAAGAAAACGGTGTAACCGTTCATTCTCTTACAGGTATCGGCGGTAATATCTCTGCAAACTATCCTGATAAGATGGTTATCGCTTCTAACAAGCTTAACGAAATCGCTCAGTATTCATTCTTTATGAAGGGCGGCAGTAAGGAAAAGAGCATTGACGGTGTATTCTTCTTTGACAGAAAATCCGGCTATGAATCAAATAACCTTACTACTGCAGCTAAGGCATTCGACGATTCTAATTTAACAACAGTAAATATCGGCGAAACTAACGCTATTGCTCGTTGGGATAAGTCAACAGGTGATCTTCTTAAGATTGGTATGTATGACTATCGTGTAGAAACATCTGCAGGCTCAGGCGAGTTCGGCGAATGGCAGCGTAACTATACAAACGGTTCTACAGGTAGCGGCCTTGTTGCTGTTGACTACTACAGAGGTTATACTTCTGAGGAAATCGGTAAAATTTCAAAGCAAAATGAGGGCAAGGAGATTGAAACAAGAACTCACGTTGCATTCACTCTTCAGGAAGCACTTGATGCTAAGATTATTGCCGGTTACCATATCAATGAAAGCGGTATTTATGATACAATGTATCTTAAGACCGGTGGTAAATATAACTATGATAACATCTTTAATATGGTTACACTCGGTACCGGTATTGATGCTATCTATATAAATACCTCAAAGCAAACATTTGCTTCAAATGCTGTTAATAACTACAGACCGTTTGGTTTCGACGGTGAGGCTACTGTTAAGACCGGCACTTATGATGTTAATGTTAACTTCTATAATTCAGGTTCTTATAAGACAGGCAGCTTCCAGCTTGTTATCGGTGAAAGCGGTTCAGCCGGCTCACTTGATAAAAACTATAACGAACTTGCCAATATCATGGCTAACTATAAAACATCCGACTTCAAAGAGGATGCATCTATCGGTTCAGTTTATGATTTGGCTAAGGATGCTCTTATGAATGTACTTAGCGTTCAGTCAGCTCCTTACACTGCTGAATCAGCTCTTACTCAGTCAGATAAAACAGAGTATGCAGTTAAAACTTCAGTTACAACTTCCGCAACAGGCGATCGTGCATACGTTCCTTACTCAACCTCTAACGAAACAGTAACATTTACTGTAAAGGGTACTCAGGTAAGCTACACAATCCCTGAATCGGTTAAAGCAACTGCTTATGTCGGCGGCACAGTAGACAGTACAGGTGCAACCAGCGGCGGCGTAAAGGGAATTTACTATTCCGATGAGAAATGTACAATGCCTATTTACTCACCAAAGCCGCTTACATCATCAGATGTTAAGAATGGCAAGGATGCTGCATTGGCTAATGTAACACTCGGTCAGGACGGTAACTATTACCTTACTAACTCAGTTAAGTATGCTACAAAATGGGATCTCGATACATATCCTGGCGGCCCATGGCAGAAACCGACAACTACTCAGGCTACAAACAAAGATAACGAGCCTCTTTATAATCAGGTTCAATATGTATACAGAAATGCTGAAGGTAAGAAGTGCAACTCAGGCGATAATTGGGCATGTAAGTTCCCATCAGCTGAGTATCAGCTCATTCCTAACTCAGGCGAGATGGATTCAGTAGATAATCGTGGTATTGCTACTCAGGCTAATGACAGACTTGAATATGTTCTTAGCGTAGTTAAGTCTCACCTTATCAGCTCATCATCAACACTCTACAATGAGATTTCTGAGCTTAGAAACGGTCTTGAGGAAATCAACTTTGATATTCTTACATATAATAAGATGGTAGAATATGCAAAGAAGGCTGAACAGCAGTATACAGTTGACGTTGATTACGTTGACGCAACAACAGGCAAGACTGTTGAAAGAAACGGTATGTCTTATGTTGACGCTGCTAAGCTTATGAATGATCTCAAGAATGCAGGTACTAAGTTTACTTATACCACAGCTTCTGAAGTATCTTCTGTTCAGGCAAAAGAATACGTTAAACTCTTTAACATATTCGCTTCTGCAGTTATTGAACGTGGTTACCAGGGCAAGCAGCTTGAAAATGAAATCAAGTGCGCATCGGGTAATGCTTACTCAATGCTCAAGGCAACACCTGCTACATACAATGAAGACGGTACAGTTGCTACTGAAGCAACCGTATCTAAGAATGGCGTAGCAGCTAACCCACGTTTTGGTGCATTTGATGCATCAGGTAAGCTTGTTAACGAAGGCACAACAAAGTACTCATCAGCATCTTGGAACAGATACGTGAGAGCTCTTGCTGTTGCAGTTGACCTTGCTAACTATGGTAACGGTTCTTATAAGTATAAGAATTCCGGCACATTCAATATCAATGACCGTAAGAACTATGACGCTCAGCTTGCTAAGATTTACAATGTTGATACTGAACTTCAGGCAGCTGAAATCGGTCTTACCGAGTTTGAGAGCTGTGAGCTTACTATAACTCCTGTTGCAGGTGCTAAAGTAACAATCGACGGCGTTGCTTACTCAGGTCCTGTAGCTGTAGAAAAGGGTCAGGTTGTTTCAATCAATGTAACAGCAGAGGAAGGTTATACTCTTAAACCTGAACTTACTGTTAACGGCGACAAACTTACATTTGACGATACAGCAACAGCATTCCCGTATGAGCTTACTGTTACAGGCAATACTACAATCGTTCCTTCGGTTGAGTCAGTAGGACCTAAGACAATTTCTGTAAGCGGTACAATCAATATCGCTACAAATCTTGACGGTACTCAGTCATCTGCAGGCATTGGCGGAATAGATATTTTGGCTAATGGTGTAGTTGTTGCAACATCTGCTTCCGACGGAACATTTACTGCAAATGTTCCGGTTGGTACAACTGAGTTGACAATTCACAGAGATAAGGTTACCGTTGACAGAACTGTTACCCTAAGCGGTAATAGTGATATCAGCGGCGTTAAGATTCCTGTTGCTATTTGTGATTATAATGGTGATAATTTGATTAACGGCACTGACTTTATGACATTCGTTTCCGCATATACAGGTGAATACAATGTTTACTGTGATTTCAATGGAGATAATGTTGTAAACGGTACTGACTATATGACATTTGTTTCATTCTATAACAACACAGTTGATTATGTACCGCTTGCTCTTGACTAATTAATTTCTATACTTCTTAGGGGCGAAAGTCCCTAAGAAGTTTTACTTGAAAATTACGATGACTTGTGTTATCATTTATTTTAAGCAGAGCTATGGCTTTGCTTTGTCTTGATATATTCGGCTTTTGCCGTTTATATACTATGCCCGCTTTGGGCGGGGAGGCTATGGGCAGTTTCGTTTAGTAAATATTTAATGTTTCACGGTGTTTGGCTTTTGCCAAAGTTGCTTGGTTTCATATTTTTATGTTTTCTGACCGATTTTGTCTTTGCCCTTCACGGCGATTCTGCTTCTCACCAAATTAAGCAAATTTTTTAACAAGGAGGTAACACCAATGAATACAATTGCAAAAAAACGAGTAGGTGTTATTTTCGGTACACTTGCGTTTTTGGTTTTTGTTGCGCTTGTTGTGTGCCTTCCTCGTACTTCGTATGCTGCTGCGCTCGGAACGGAGAGCCCGAACGTTTATTGCACATACACAGATTCTAACGGCAAACAATACGACGGTGATAAGTTACCTGCCGGTACATATGACGTCAGCTTTTATTTAGAGGGCGTTACCGAGTTATCGGTTGTGCAGGTTACATCAACCTATTCTTCGGATGTATCGGTGCAGAGTGAGCCTAAGGCTCTTCTTTCTGATGAGGTTGCCGGCGTATCTTCGATGGGAACCGTAACGAATGATTCTAATTTGGTATTCGGCTTTGTTTCAGATGCTGACACTTGTTCATCTGTAACAAAGGACGGCACGTTGCTTGCAACCTTCTCGGTTGCTTTTGCAAAGGATTGTGACGCCGCTGATGTTATTTCGGTTTCAACAGACCCAAATAAGACCTTCGTTTTGGCTAATTATAATGACGGATTTGACGATGAGTATGCTCTTGTTACCAAATCTGCCGATTATCCCGGTTCTCTATATTTAATGACCTGTGACGTTTCACCAAAGGCGTCCGGTTATGATATTACAGGTCAGGTTAAGATTGCAACAGATTTGACAGGTACTGAAGTATCTGCCGGTATTGCAAATATTAATCTTACTGTTGAGTCAGCAGATGGTTCTGCCATTGCCACTGCGACTACAGATTCAAATGGCAAATATACTCTCTCCGGCGTTCCGGCAGGCGAGTATACAATGTTGATTAGTGGGGAAACCACGGTTGACAGAAAAGTTACATTAGTAGTTTCCGAGTCTAAAGATGTTGGCTCTGTCGGCGTCGTTATTTGTGACTACAATAAAGATGAACTTATAAATGGTACAGATTATATGTCATTTATAAGTTCATACACAGGCGATTATAATTTGTATTGTGATTTTAACGGCGATAACATTGTGAACGGTACAGATTATATGTCATTTATTGCTTTTTACAATAAGACTGTAAATTACAACAGTGTAACTTTAAAATAATAGGGGGAAAGAACGAAAATGAATAAAACTTTCAAAAAGGCAATCGCTGTCATTGTGTCAGTTCTTATGGTCATTATGTCAGTTCCGTTTACTGCTTTAGCTGCGGTTGGTGACTATTCACCTAATATTAAGCTTCAGTTTGGTACATTCTTTGATGGCGGCGCTACTGATTATAATGATTATTCGACAAGTGGCTCTTCTGGTTCTGATTTTTCTTATTCATCGCTTAGAGGTGTTCCTGTTGATTATAAGTATAAAGTGACTAACGGTGTTGCATCTGGTACTCTTTATATTGATAAAGACAAGGCAAACACTTATAATGTAGCATCAGAGAGTGGATACAGCACACTTAGCGAAAACCTTCAGTTTGGTGTTGGCGATTATTTCACAATGACTGTTATTTGTGAAAATATTAAAGAAATTGGTTATTTTATTGCACAATTAGAGTTTAACGATGCTATTGAACTTGCGGGTGTATATTCTTATAAACAGGGTAAAAAAACAGTTTATGCATTAGGTACTGAAAGCGAAATGAAAGCAGCTAATAAAGGTACTTGGGTTAAAGGCGGCACAGACTATTTAAGAAGCTTTTCTACTTGTATGAAAGACGGCTTACATGCTAACGAATTACCTGATATTGAAACTAACACATCTGTGGTTCTTAAAGATGATGCTGGTAATACATCAGGTATTCAGTTTTCTATGGCTCCGGCTAATTTGATTAAAACTACTACAACTTCATCAGAAGCAGATGGCGTTTTCTATGACCCGGCTACAGGCGAACCTGGTTACACATATTCAGATTCTGCCATCGTTGCAACTTATGCATTCAAAATTGTAAAAGAAGGCAATATTGAATTTAACGTTAAGGATGCAACAGAGGTAAACAACTGCTATTATATTGCTAATCAAACTGACGGTAATATGCCTAATGAGTATACGACATACGCAAAGAATTACTATGACCCATCGACCAAGAAATATGATGGCTCAACTTTGTGGCCTGGTTCAACAAAAATAACATTTATGGGAAAGAACCAGTTTGTTGACACTCCTGCTGAAACAACTTATGAAATTAAGTTCAATGACATCAACGGCAAGACTGTTGATACGCAGACAGTTAAAGAAGGCGAAACTCCAACAGTTCCTTCAACAAATACTGCTGCAACTGTAAATTATAAGAGCGACAATAAGCACGAAGTAACAACTTACTCATGGCCGGCAGTATCAGCTGCTACTGCAGATACTACTTACAAAGAGGTTGCTACTACAGCTGAGAAAGATTGTGACATTACTTATGCAGAGACAAGTAAGCATACACTTGTTTCAGGTACTGTTCTTACAGGAACATGTACTGTATGTAATCATGTAGATACTCAGACTAAGGACGATAAGCTTGACGGTACAGCTTACTATGCTGCACTTGATGCTGCAAAGAAAGTTGACGGTACTAAGTATACAGCTGAATCTTATGCTAAGGTAACAGCTGCTCTTGAAGCTAACGCTAAGGATACTGTTGAAGCTTACACAGATCAGGCACAGGTAACTGCTGCTGCTACTGCTCTTGAAGATGCAGTTAAGGGTCTTGTTCTTGTTGAGGTTTATACAATCACATTTACAAACGCTGCAGGCACTGTAGTTGATACTCAGAAGCTTGCTGCAGGCGCTACTCCTGTAGCTCCAAAGACAAATACTGCTGATACAGCTGCTACACCGGCAGGTAATAAACAGCACAGCCATACAACTTATAGCTGGCCGGCAGTTTCTGCTGTAACAGCAAACGCTAACTATGACGAAGTTGCTAAGGTTGTAACAGAAGATTGCACAAAGGGTACACCTGTTGTAACAGAGCCTACACTTGATAAGCCGGGTTCAGAAGTTACAAGCTGTACAATTTGCGGTCAGGTTCTCGAAACTAAGGTTCTTCCTCAGCTTAAGGGTTATGATATCACAGTTGCTAAGACTGCTTACGGTACAACAACTCTTAACAGCGAGGACGCAACAAACGGTAAGACTACTAAGGTTCTTGCTAACTCAACTGTAACTCTTACAGCTCAGGCTAATAAGGGTGCAGAGTTCGTAGGTTGGAAGGTTGCTAACAAGCTCGTTTCAACTAACGAAACATATTCATTCACAGCAGTTGCTGATACAGAGGTAACTCCTGTATTTACAGAAACAGCTGAATCAACATTCGTAGTTGTATTCATTGATATGTACGGTAACGTTGTATCAACTCAGGAAGTAACAAGCGGTGCAAACATTAAGGTTCCTGCAACTGCTCCTATCTATCCTGGTTATACATTCAAGGGCTGGGCTCTTACAAACGATGAGATTACCGCTCTTACAGAAGGTAAGACCATCAGAGCTATCTATGAGAAGGATGCTACTCAGACTTACACAGTTAAGGCTGCAGGCGCAACAATCACAGTTAACGGCACTGACTACACTGACAAGGCTGAAAATGTTGCATATGACGCTAAGGTAACAGTTACTAAGGCAGGCGCAACATCATGGACAGTAAACGGCGCAACAGTTGGTTACGGTGAATCATACTCATTCTTCTGTGCTTCGGATATCGAACTCACAGCAGTTACAAAGGCTGATGACACTTCTAAGACTCAGGTTGCTATCGTTTCAACAACTCGTCCTTCAGCTACAGATTGCGACGTTCTCTTTGTTGCAACACGTACTGTTGCTGATAATGAGACAGTAGTTAGCCAGGGCTTCGTATATGGTAAGAATGTAACAGCTTCTGACCTTACACTTGAAAACGTTGGCAATACTGCATCAGGTACAAATCCTGGTAAGGTTAGAGTTATTTATAACAACACCAACGCTTCACAGATTGGTTTGAACTACGGTCTTACTGCAAAGACAGGCGTTGCCGGCGCAAGAGCATTCGTTGTTACTAAGGATGCAGATGGTAATGTTCATACTTACTATTCAGAAGCATCACTTTACGACTATAATGCTTAATTAACACAATTTAGCAAAGCTTTCACCTCTGCCTTAAGGGGTGGAGGCGAGCTTTGATAAAATAAGGAGGACACACCTAATGAAAGAGCTTTATACAAAGCCGGTGTCAGAGGTTAATGAATTTTCTCAGACAGCTGATGTTATTACTACATCCGGAGAGGGTACTGACTGGGGCTTCGGTGGAAATGACTAATCTGACACTTTGATTAAAGCATTTGGAGACGGCAGAAATGCCGTCTCTTTTTGCGTTTTAAAAACCTTGAATAAAAAATAAACTAAATATTAATCATTCCCGAATATGACATTTTACCTTTATTTGTATATTGACAAATAATTAACAAACATATAAAATGATATTGTAATTTATGACATAAGACGTATATTTTAGAGGGAGAATACTATGTCAAATAAGGAGTATGAATACAAATTCGATACTGTCAAGCCGCCTGAGGATAGGGTGTATGATGACAGAATGATGCATTATTATGAAAATCATTCAAACGAGCCTGCACGTCCGTTAATTTTGGCACTCGGCAAGCATATTACAGACAGAGTTTTGTATAAATTGCCGTGGCTTCCAAAGGTAGGTAAAGAGCTTACCGTTAACGACCCTGAGTATTGGGGTCTTGCTTCAATTGTAACAGACGAGATGGCAGAGGTTGCCCTTAAGATGAAGGTACACAAGGGTATGAAGCTTAAGCAAATTATGAAAGCTACGGGTAAAAGTGCCGCTTACCTTGAGCCGCTTCTTAAGGAAATGGCAAACGTAGGTCTTGTTGAATTTAATTGGGAAAATCCAGAGCATGAAAAGCAATATATGCTTCCTATGTTCGTTCCCGGAAGCGCAGAATTTTTTAATATGAAATGGGATAATATTTGTGAGCATCCGCAGGTTGCAAATTTCTTTGAGCGTATGACCCAACTTCCGCTTGAAGCAATTACTCCCATGGTGCCTCCGGGAGGCGCCGGAATAGGTATGCACGTTATCCCTGTTGAAAAGGCAATTTCAATGGAAAATCAGTCTGCTGATGTGGAACATATTTCTCATTGGCTTGATAAATATGACGGCAAATATGCGGCAGGTCCGTGTTCGTGCCGTTACAGCCGTGCAATGTGCGGCGAAGGTTGTGCCGATGACCCTGAGGATTGGTGTATCGGTGTCGGCGATATGGCAGATTACCTTGTTGAAACAAATAAGGGCCACTATATCACACGTGAAAAGGTTATGGAAATTCTTCAGCGTGCCGAGGATAATGGTTTTGTTCATCAAATTACCAATATCGACGGTGAAAATAAAATTTTTGCTATCTGTAATTGCCAGGTAAAGGTATGCAATGCGCTTCGTACCTCCCAACTTTTCAATACGCCTAATATGTCACGCTCAGCGTATGTGGCTAAGGTTGAGGCTAAGGATTGCGTAGCCTGCGGCAAGTGTGTTGAATTTTGCCCTGCCGGTGCCGTTAAACTCGGTCAAAAGCTTTGCAAAAAAGACGGCTCTGCTGTTACATATCCTAAGCAAGAACTTCCCGACGCAGTTAAATGGGGCAAGGAAAAATGGTCGCCTGATTATAGAGATAAAAACAGAATTAATTGCTACGATACAGGTACGGCGCCTTGCAAGACTGCCTGCCCCGCTCATATCGCAGTTCAAGGCTATCTTAAAATGGCGGCTCAGGGAAGATATACTGATGCTTTGGCTCTTATTAAAAAGGATAACCCTTTCCCTGCAGTTTGCGGCAGAGTTTGTAATAAGAGATGCGAGGAGGCTTGCACAAGAGCAACTCTTGATGAAGCGGTTGCTATTGATGACGTTAAGCGCTTTATCGCTCAAAAGGACCTTGACAGTAAAACAAGATATATTCCTAAAAAAGTAATACCTTCAAATAGGGGCGAGTTTAAAAATAAAATTGCCATTATCGGCGCCGGACCGGCAGGCCTTTCGTGCGCATATTATCTTGCACTTACGGGATACAGACCTATAGTGTTTGAAAAGAATGAAAAACCCGGCGGTATGCTTACTTACGGTATCCCGTCATATAAGCTTGAAAAGGATGTTGTTGAGGCGGAGATTGACATTATTCGTACGCTTGGTGTTGAGATTAAATGCGGCGTAGAGGTCGGTAAGGATATCACTCTTGACGAACTTCGCAAGGATGGATATGAGGCATTTTATATTGCTATCGGCTGTCAAGGCTCAAGAAAATCGGGGGTTGACGGCGAAGACGCAGACGGTGTTATGAGCGCTGTTGATATTCTCCACGAGATTGCCGAAAATCACGACCTTGACCTTAAAGGCAATAAAACCGTTGTCATCGGCGGTGGTAATGTTGCCGTTGATGTTGCTCGTTCGACTAAGCGTTGCGGCGCTGATGTTTTGGGTATGTTCTGCCTTGAAAGCAGAGAGGAAATGCCTGCGAGCGAAGAGGAAATTTTTGAAACCGAGGACGAGGGTATTCAAATAAACAACGGCTGGGGCGTTAAGGAAATTCTTGCAGAGAACGGCAAGGTGACAGGCGTTGTGCTTAAAAAATGCACAAGTGTTAAGGATGCTAACGGCAAATTTAACCCTCAGTATGACGAAAATGATACTCAAACAATTGAATGTGACCGTATTTATCTTTCAATCGGTCAGTCAATTGAATGGGGTAATCTTATCGACGGTGAAGCGGTAGAACTTGGCAGAGGTAACGCTCCTCAGGCGGACAGTCTTACTTATCAAACAGAGCAAAAGGATATTTTTGTCGGCGGAGACGTTTACACGGGCCCTCGCTTTGCCATTGACGCTATTGCTGCAGGCAGAGAGGGTGCAGAGTCAATCCATAGGTTTGTTCATTTCAACGCAAGCCTTACAGTCGGCAGAAACAGACGTGATTTCATAATGCTTGATAAGGACGATATCCTTGTTGACAGTTACGATAATTCCTCACGTCAAATCCCGAATATTAATAAGAAAATTGACGCTAAATCTTCGTTTAAGGATGCTCATCTTCCCCTTACAGAGGAGCAGGTTAAAAAAGAAACTGCACGATGTCTTGGCTGCGGTGCATCCGTTGTTGACGAAAATAAGTGCATAGGCTGCGGAATTTGTACTACCAAGTGCGAATTTGATGCAATTCATCTTTTTAGAGATAATCCCGAATGTAGCACAATGGTTAATTCAGATGACAAGATGAAAGCAATTTTGCCTTATATGATTAAGCGTAATTTCAAGATTAAAAAAGCTCAAAAGGCTAAAAAGGATTAATTATGCACGAACTTGGTATAGTTTTTCATATCATTAACGAAATTGAAGATGTAGGCAAGGAAAATGAGCTTAAAACGGTATCGTCCGTTACGGTTGAAATAGGCGAGGTTTCGGGTGTGCTGCACGATTATCTTGAGGATTGTTGGAAATGGGCTTGCTCAAAGAGTGAGCTTATGAATGGGGCAGAACTTAAGGTAGAAGTTATCCCGGCAGTAACGTATTGCGAAAGCTGCAAGGGCGAATACAAAACCGTAGAGTATGGTAAAATTTGCCCTTACTGTCAAAGCGAAAAAACCTATCTTCTTTCGGGTAATGAAATTATGATAAAGGAAATTGAGGCACGGTAGCATATTAATGCGTTCTGCCTTGATGATATGATTTTTATTTAACTTTTTTTAGAGGAGGGGGAATGACAATGTTATTCCAAATTTACGGCGACATGGCCGGCTGGCAACTTCTCGGCTGGGTAATGGTCTTTGTCGGTCTCGTCGTTATGAATGAAATTGCAAGGCGAACAAAAGCAGGCGGAATTTTTTGCTTCTTTGTTTTACCGGCAGCACTGACGGTATATTTCATTGCAATTTATATCGGTGCGGCTAAGGGAGATGATTGGGCACTTCAAAATGATACCTATGTTCATATGAACAGCTGGTTCCATTATGCAAAGCTTTATGCGGCAACAGCAGGTTGTATCGGCTTTATGATGCTTAAGTATAAATGGGGCATCGGCAAAAAAAATTGGTTTAAGGTGTTCCCGTTTGCAATCGTCGCTATCAACATTCTTATCGCAGTCGGTTCTGACTTCGAGTCGGCAATTAAGGGCGGAATTTCAGGCGGCTGGTGGCTTTCGTCTGAAAATGTATGGCTCTATGGCGGCTGGTGGAACTGGGTGAACGGTATCGCCGGTATTATAAATATTTTCTGTATGACAGGTTGGTGGGGTATCTATTCCTCAAAGAATAAGCAGGATATGCTGTGGCCTGATATGACATGGTGCTACATTTTGGCTTATGACCTTTGGAACTTTGAATATACTTATAATAATCTCCCTACTCACTCTTGGTATTGCGGCCTTGCACTTCTTCTTGCTCCTACATTTGCAAATGCATTTTGGAATAAGGGCGGTTGGATTCAAAACAGAGCTAACACACTTGCACTTTGGTGTATGTTTGCTCAGGTATTTCCGCTTTTCCAAGACAAGAGCCGCTTCTCGGTTCTTACATCCGTTTATGCAGACGGATATATGGACCCTACAGTTCCGCCAACAAACGCAGACCCTACAATGCAAGGCGTAATTGCCATTATTGCTCTTGTGGCTAATGTTTGTGTATTTGCTGCTATTATTAAGCGTGCAAAGGAACAAAAGAAAAATCCTTATAAAAACGAAATATTTACTGACCAAAAAGATTATAAGCTTGCGCTTGAAAGAGCAGCCGAAAAGGCTCGCAAAGCAGCTTAATCTTCATAAAAATTCAAAAAATAACGCCGTCGAATAATCGACGGCGTTTTAAATTATCAATGAAGTGGATAAACCGTGTCTCATCGTCGCTGACTCCGTATCATTCAAAATCTGCCATACAGTTGTGCGTCAGATTTTGAAATAAACCGTAGGGGCGACCATCGGTCGCCCGTTT
>ULRL01028434.1_pt1 | contig 25977 bp, 22 predicted proteins | sample 1955391 | NCBI WGS metagenome assembly ULRL01 (sample SAMEA4835681, study PRJEB28245) | human gut metagenome | biome: gut microbiome; material: fecal sample | place: Denmark | collected 2008
TAGTGATAAGGGCTTATAGCCCTACGACAAACCACCCGTTTTACAGGTGGTTTGTGATTTTCAAGCATATTCCGTTGGGAGGAAAGAAAGTCTTTTGATCATGATAAAAATTAAATTGTAAATGGTGGAACATATACAAGAAGAAAAGATTAAAGGAATAAGTTGAAATTAAGAAAGAAGTTTTGTCCATGATTTTCCTAAATCCCTCAAAAGGAGAAATGGAATCAAAATATTGACATATGATTATGTAAAGTAAATAATATAAGTGGTTCGCATAAAATAATAATAAGCGAAGCATTCATATTACCTACAGGGGCAATGAGGATTTCACAAAGGAATTTTTTGTGGTACGATCATTGCTTTTTTATTGCTTTTCATCATGCAGGATAGGCGAAACATCGGATAGCTTTCTTCTGCTGATGATAGATACATTGTTTTTATATGTATTAGTTTACGCGAAAGGATGGGGTGCGGCAAATCATTTAGCAGTGCGGGAAAAAATATTATCAGAGGAGGAATGATGATGAAGAGAAATCAATTACTGGCAGGGGCAGTACTGCTGTCACTGGCGGGCTGGAATGGAGCTGCGGCAGCAGATCAGGTTTACACGCTGAATCCTGTCGTCGTTACGGCGCAGAGGATGGAAACGACAGAAATAGAAACACCTGCGACGGAAACGGTGGTCACCGCTAAGAAGATTGAGGAAGCAGGTTATAAAAATGCTTTTGATATCATTGAAAGCCAGGTGGGTCTTACCAGTACAGGTTATGGCGACGGCGGGCAGGATTTCGGTTTCAGTTCGGGACGTACGGTTATCCGTGGTTATGACAGGGGCACTCTTGTCATGGTGGACGGCATCCCCATGAATCTGAAGAATTACAATTCTCTTGACGGGATTCCTGTCGAAATGATTGAGAAGGTAGAAATCATCAAGGGGGCGGCAGGAACTCTGTACGGCAGCGAAGCGATGGGCGGCGTGGTGAATATCATTACGAAAAAGCCTGGGCAGGCAAAACAGGGGATTTCTCTCAAAGGAACCGTGGGAAATTATTATAAGGATTTCGGTGTAACTTATGCAGGCGACCGTTTGCTGGTGAGCCTGTCGAAGGAATATTCCGACGACTATACACGTGCCAATGATTTTCCCCGCGGATCCAGTATTGACTGGTGGATCGGGAAAGGACAAAAAAACCGCGCTGCTGTTGTCGGCAGGCTGACGGATGAGTTGTCTTTTAATTTCATGTTCCAGGACGGCACGATTACAAGGGGCGGTATCAAACCGGGAAGAAGGCCTGCAAAGTATGATTATACCTATCAGGACAGGCGTATAACTACGGGACTGTACTATCAGGGGAAAGACAATGGAGTCAAGGCGACGCTCGGGTACAACTATCGTCAGGCGGACGGCTGGGACCATGTAAAGAATGCCAGAATATCTGCCTCTGCCGATCTGGAAAGTTATATTGCCGATGTGCAGAAAGAATGGAAGTTTGGTGAAAGGGATACCTTAATCACGGGATACAGCTTCAAGCGTGAGGATTATACGAGTCTTGTTAAATCATCAAATAAGGCGCACCGCACGAACAATGCACTGTATTTGTCGTGGGATCATGCATTTAACGATCGTTTCAGCACGACGGTCGGACTGCGCGGGGAAGTGATCGACGATCCTTTTGATGATCAGCGGATTATTAATCCCCAGTTCCAGACACTATATAAAATCAATGACACCACATCGTGGTATATCAATGTGGGGCGCGCTTTCCAGATGCCGACTGTTGATGCTTATTTTAATAACAAGGCTGCTGTCGGCGGGCTGAAGCCTGAAAAAGGCTGGACTTATGAAACCGGTGTGAAAAAGCTTATCGGGGATAAAAGCAGTTTGAAGTTTGCTGTGTACCATATGGATTTTGATAACAAGCTTGGCTGGTCTGATAAAGATCCTCTGACAGGGCTCCAGTATGCTATCAATAAAGGAGAGTTCAGAAATACCGGCGTGGAAGCGGAATTTGCAAGAACCGTGAATGCCCATTGGGATTATTCTTTGGGGCTGGGGTACGGCAATCCGGAAATCAGGGATCCCTCGAAGAAGAATTCCAAATGGGAACAGGATGCAGGCCGTATTGATATAGCTGCTGCGCTTACATACCGCGCGGATAAAGTACGTAGCACGATGACTTTCAAATATCTCGGTGACCGTGAATGCTACTCCACTTATGGGGATGTACCATCCCGTATCCGTCTGACATGGAATACGATTTATGACATAACCCCGCGGGATACAGTTTCCCTGACTTTAAACAACCTTCTGGATCACAAGAATTACGCAAACCGTTACGGCAATCTGGAACTTCCCTTTAACTGGAGACTTTCTTATTCCCACAGATTCTAAAAAACGGCAGACAGTCTGACTTGGTATAAAGGGAATAGACAGATTGTAATGATAAATAGTATGGCAGGCATATCGCGTGGGAAAAGGGAACAAAGGCAGATGGGGAAAATCCTCTGTTGACGGAAAGAGTTTTTCATGGTCCGATAGCTTCACCATTTAAAGGGTAGGGAGAACTGACGGATTCTGTGGAATTGACCACGTGAACTCCCTATTTCGAAAACAAGCCGGCCGTCTGGGCAGGGAAACCTACTCAGGCGGTTTTGCGCTTATTGGTTTCCCTTCATCCCATTGGAAGAAGTAGAGAGCATCTTCTGAAAATCATTTATCTGTCCGCACATGAGACAATGTCGTCAGTTTTTACGGGGGGCGGTTCCGTTCATTTCAATTGTAGGTGGTAAGGGGAATAAAATTCCTTATGTACTGTCTTGTTTATTGCAGCGTATTTTCCATGATGGTAAAATAAATTTGTATCTTTAACATATGAAAGTCGTAGCGTAACAGCGATGAGCAGTTTGGAAGGGGGAGATCGTATGTTTAGTGTAGCAGCACCGCAGGCGCGGGGGAAAAGCGCGCAGGACAACATTTTTGCGGCAAATAACAGGGCCGTGGCTTTGGCTGATAAAATCGGCAAAGATAAAGTCATTAACGGGACTGTAGGATCTATTCTTGATGAAGACGGAAATTTAGTGGAGCTTGAGGTGGTACAGGAAGCCTATGCAAGGCTGTCGCCCCGGCAGATTATCGCGTATGCGCCTATCCAGGGATATGAAAAGTTCCTGGATAGCTGCATTGACCAGTGCTTCGGAGAGTCCCGGCCGGACGGATACATTAATGCCTGTGCGACTCCGGGCGGTACAGGCGCGCTTCATCATGCCATCCATAATTATTCTGCTGATGGGGATGAAGTTTTGATTACCGACTGGCATTGGGGCGCTTATGATTCTTTGATTGACTATCCGGACCGCAGGGTTGTTTCATTCCGATTCCTTACAGAAGACGGTCATTTCAATGTGGATGCTTTCAGGGAAAAAGTGGAAGATATTCTGACACGCCAGAGAAATATTGTCATCATCCTTAACGGCATCGCCAATAATCCCACCGGATACTGCATGAGTGTGGAAGAGTGGCAGGCGGCGGTGGATGTGCTGAAAAATGCTGTGGAAGGAAAAGATAAGAATGCGGTTCTTGTCCCTGATGTGGCTTATCTCGATTACAGCGGAGAAAAGCAGGAATGCCGCCGCTTTTTCAAAGTGTTTGGCGGGCTTCCCAAAAATATTTTAACCATCGTGGCCTACACCCTGTCCAAAGGGTTTACTCTTTACGGCCAGCGTCAGGGGGCGATGATCGGCATTACTTCCGATGCTGATGTGGCAAAGGAGTTTGTAGACATCAATCAGTATGCGAGCCGCGCGACCTGGTCGAACTGCAACAGTGCTGCCCAGAATGTAATGATTGATATTTGCAGCGATTCCGAGAAGGTGGCGAGGCTGGATGCGGAAAGAAATACATATTTCAAACTGATTGGGGAAAGAGCGGCTATCTTCATGGAGGAAGCAAAAGAAGCCGGCGTGAAGTTTGTTCCTTATATTTCAGGGTTCTTCATCACGATTCCGTTGGAAGGCGCGCAGAAAGTCTGCGATTGCCTTGAAAAGGACAATGTATTCCTTGTTCCCATGAAGAAAGGAATCCGTCTTGCTGTTTGTTCTGTATCCAAGGCAAAGATGAAAGGCCTTGCGGCGAAACTGGCAGCAGCCATAGAAGCGGCAGGAGCAAAGCAGTAAGTATTGAGGGCAGTTTAGAAATCTATTTTGGAGACGATTCTGCGGCAGATTTGCCTGAGAGGATCGTTTTCCTCTTTACAGGAGGACTCACTATGGAAGGTTTATTCGCAGCAGTGAATGCCGTACTTTCTTTCGTTACACCGGTATCTGATTTTTTTTGGGACTTTCCTAAGATGTTCGGCTTTTGGAAAGCAATCCCTCTTTTAGGACAGTTCTCGCTTGCCATTATTGTCCTTGTAGGATCCGGGCTGTATTTCACTTTCCGACTCGGCTTTATACAGATTCAGTGTTTCAGTCGGGGCGTACGTACGCTTATGGACAATCACAGTATCCGTACGGGGATTTCCCCATTGGCTGCTTTTTGTCTGAGTACGGCCATGCGTGTGGGGCCGGGAAATATTATCGGTGTAACCGGAGCGATTGCCGCCGGCGGCCCGGGGGCGCTTTTCTGGATGTGGGTATCCGCATTTTTCGGTATGGCGACTGCTTACACGGAAAGTACCCTGGCACAGATATTCAAGGAAAAACGGAGGGAAGAATTCGTTGGAGGTCTTCCTTTCTACGCACGGCGTCTCTGCGGGAACAAAGTGTGGATCGGTGTGGCATTGTCACTGGTTTATATCGTGTATGCCATGATGTGCCTGCCTGCACAGGGCTTTAATGTCGTGTCTTCCGTCGGAGCCATGGGAAGCATTCTTTCAGGAAGCACTATTCCCGTGCAGTCCGTTTTCTACTACGTGGTGTCCCTTGTTGTCATTGTACTGGTCACTGTCATGGCTTTCGGGGGGATCCGCCGTATTGCCGCGGTCAGCAATAAACTTGTTCCTGTCATGGCGGTGATTTATGTATTGACCGTGGTGTCCCTGATTCTGATTAACTTAGATAATGTTCCTTATTTCTTCAGCGCAGTTTTTAAGGGGGCTTTCACACCTGAAGCTGTTTTCGGGGGAGCCTTCGGTACGGTTCTCATGCAGGGTGTAAAGCGTGGCCTTATGTCCAATGAAGCCGGTCAGGGGACGATCACGATGCCTGCGGCGGCGGCGGAAGCAAAACATCCCTGTGAACAGGGAATCATTTCTGCCATCGGTGTATTCCTTGATACGCATGTGATTTGTACGATGACAGGCTTTATCGTTATTATGGCTCATCGATGGGCTATGGAACCGGAAGCGTGGAAAGCGGCAGGGACATATCCGAAATTCCTTCTTTCTATCGGCTCCATGACACCGGACGGATTGAATGAGCTCGTTATGATTCTGGTATCTGTCTGTTTCTGCCTATTTGCTTATACTTGTGTTATCGGATTTATTACCTTTTCAGAAATTTCTGCAAATCGTATTTCCAGTTCCCGTCCTTTTATCCACTTTATCCGCGGGCTGGGCGTTTTTGTTGCTGCTTTTGGTATATTCTGCAATATTGCGGGCTATGACCTGTCCAACTTGTGGGCGTTCTCTGATTTGGGAAATATCATCATCGTATATTGCAATATCCCTATGCTTTATATAGGTTTCCGCTATGTGATGAAAGCCACGAAGAATTATAGGGAATCTGAAAATCCTGTCTTTAATTCCTCCGTAATCGGCATGGAAACGGAATATTGGGATAGGGAAAATAAAAACTGAAGCAATATAAAAAGGCTGTGCAGCTAAATGCACGGCCTTTTACATTAGTGTCTTTCGACCATGCTTACACCCGGCATGGTCGAAAGACACTAAGAAAAAATCCGACCGGAAAAGGTCGGATTCTAAGGTAAAGATTATTTCGAATACAATTCGACGATGAGCGTTTCATTGACTTCATCTTTGTAGGGGAGCTCTTCGCGCAGCGGTGTGCGGACGAGTGTCGCGGACCAGTTGTCGAAGCTCTTTTCTACATAGGGAAGGTCGAAAGACTTCAGTTCGAGGAAAGCCTGTTTGAACATTTCATTGGTTCTGTAGGCTTCTTTCAGGGTAATCACCTGTCCCGGGCGTACCGGATAGGACGGGATATCTACTTTCTTTCCGTCAACGGCGATGAGACCGTGGCTAACCATCTGGCGAGCCTGGCGGATGGAGCGAGCGAAGCCTGCGCGGTATACCAGGTTGTCCAGTCTCGTTTCGAGCAGGAACAGCAGGTTTTCACCAACGACGCCGGACATTCTTCTCGCTTTATCATAATAGCGGTAGAACTGTCTTTCCAATAAGTTGTACAGCGCTTTAACTTTCTGTTTTTCTGTGAGCTGGAGACCGTATTCAGACATCTTCTTCTGACGGGTTTCAGCGGGCTGCCGTTTTAACGCTTTCGGATGGCCGTAAATGTTCATGCCAAAACGTCTGCTGGTCTTAAAACGGAGATTTTTGTTTGTTGCCATTGTGTAAATCACCTCTCTAAAAAAATACAGCTGTGGAGCTGTTGAATAGCTTTATAATTATATCTGAATAAACTCCGGCTGTCAAACCCGCTGGGTTCCTTCGGATAGGATCCAGGCAAATAATTTTTCCCCCTTTGTAGTTTCTTTTTTATGGAGCCCTATAATTTCCGGGGTGAAATCAGGGTATCGATTCATATATTTTTCCATGAAGAGGAAGTAGGAAATATCGTCCTGTGTCCATTTCTCTCCCGCTGTGACGGCGCAGATGCCGGGCGGATAAATCATGGCGCATTCGAGGGCGGTTTTTCCTTTCAGCCGGGAAAGAGGAAGGAGTTTTCTGTTTTCTCTGACGAAGGCTTCCGTGGCTTTTCGCCCGCTGCAGGCCATTTCCCTTCGGTGCAGGGAGAAAATGCTGTTTTCCAGGCGGGAAGCATTCTCTTCTTCAAGGAAGTTTTCTATCTGCCTGCCCAGTTCAGCGACGGTCATGTTGTAATTCCCCGAGAGTTTCGGGAGAATTTCCAAAACGGGACGATGCCATGCGTTGTTTTCAAATTCCGTTAATGCGGAAACGAGAGCCTCTGCTTTTTCTTCCCGGTCTCCCGGCTGGATGAGAAAGAGGAGTGTGTGAAGCCCGCATTTTTCAGGGGTAATATTTCTTTTCTGAAGATAGAGGGAAAGAAGCATGGCAGGGTACGGACGTCCTTTTCTGTTCGTGGTGAGAAGGATTTTGCACGGATCGATCCGTGTGTGGGAAAAGTGTTCTTTTTCATTTCCTTTTTCTCCATACTGCCAGAAGCGCGGGGCGGAAAGAATTTCTTCCGTGGAATATGTTTCCCATGGCCGTCCGTCAATGATACGGGGGAGCAGGGGGGCGACGCTTCGGCAGGATGTAAGGATCTTCTTCCGCAGTTCTACGGCGAAGCGGGCCGCATCCTGCCAAAGAGCATGCCCGTATTTCCTGTGGAGGAAAGCATTCATTTCGAGAGCGGAGAAGAAGGGGAAGTAAGGACTGGTGGAAATATTCATGAGAAAGGCGTTGTCTAAGACATCGTCAGGAAGATACCTCTTTTTACCGCGAAGGTGGCTGTCCTTTTTCAATATCTGTGAGGTTTGTGAAAATCCCGCCAGTTGTTTGTGGACAGACTGGGTGACGAGAATTCCGGGATCTTTATCTGTGAGGGCCAGGGTAAGGGGAGACAGGCTTTCAGTCAGGGGAAGGAACTGTTCATATCCTGCCCATGCGGCATCAAAGAGAATATAGTCGCAGAGATTTCTTAATCTCGTGATGATGTATTTCGCATCGGCCATGAAGCCGTCGTAGGTGGCAAGCTGGACGACGGCAAGACGATAGGGCCGATTTTTACGCTTGCTTTCCGGCACAAGGCGTGCCGCTTCTTTTCGCAGGTGTTTTTCGTTAAGACTGCGTTTGTCGATACCGCCGATAATTCCGCTTTTCAGCCGCAGGGAGTCCAGTAAGACCGGAACGGCGCCGCATTGGAGAAGAGCGCCCTGATAAACGGATTTATGGCTGTTCCTGTCAAGAAGGACGAGATCGTTTTCAGAAAGAAGCGCCTGGCAGCAAATGCGGTTGGAGACGGAAGTGCCGTGGAGGACGAACCATGCCCGGTCGGCGCCGAAGGCATCAGCTGCCAGTTTTTCCGCCGCCCCCGCCGCGCCTTCATGGGAAGAAGGGTCGCCGGGATTATTGCCCGAGTCGGATACATCGGCGGCGAACATGGCATTTCCATAGAAGCAGGTAAAGGCTTTTCCTTCTTCTGTAAGGTTGTAAAAGGCTCCGCCGTGGTGGCCGGGCGTATCAAAGGGAAATTGTTTTTCTTTTGTGTGGTTCATGAGGGCTTCTGTGAAAGGAGGAAGCCTGCTTTTCATTTTCTTATCCATGGGGATCTCCTTTTTATGTTTTTCATTATATACCAAATGGCGCGGGGCGGTCTGTTTGTGAATGTATATCCACTATGATAAGATAGAAATTGAAAAATTGCCGCTGACGGAGGGGTTATGGAAATAACAGGAGGCAGCTACGTAGTGAGTATTCCGGTCTATGAGGGGCCGATGGATCTGCTGCTGCACTTGGTATCGAAAAACAAAATAGAAATCCATGATATTCCCATTCATGAAATTACTGACCAGTATCTGGAGTATTTAAATCAGGCGCAGGTTTTTAATCTGGAGCTGGGAAGCAGTTTTTTTACGATGGCGGCGACGCTGCTTCTGATTAAATCAAGGACGCTTCTTCCGAAACGACGGCAAGAGGAAGAAAGTGAGACGGAGGATCCCCGCCGTGAGCTGGAACGTTCGCTGGAAGAATTCAAGCGGATGAAAGAAATCCGCGCCCATATCGAGTCGCTCATACGGGAAGAGGAAGTGTACCGCACGAAAGAGCCTGCTGAAATAAGGAGCGGGCTGTATACGGGAAAGATTTCTCTCCAAAAGTTGTCGGCCGCGTTTTTTGCTCTTTATGAATCGCTGAAGGAAGAGGAGACAACGATTATGGAGCAGGAGGAGGTTTCTCTGGATGATGAGATAGAGGAACTCCGTTTTACGCTGCGCCGAGAGAAAGCGGTAGGACTGATGACATATTTCCGGGGGAAGAAGACAAGACTGCGCCTTGCCGTGTCGCTCATGGCGCTTTTGGAGCTTCTCCGTACGGGGGAGGTTCTGCTCCGTGATACGGTGTCGGGGCTTATGATAGAAGGAGGACGGCCATGAGAGGGCTGAGCCGTTTGGCGGCATTGCTGGAGGCATTCCTTTTTGTCAAAGGAGATCCGGTGACTATGGAGGAATTGGTAAGCACGCTGGGAGAAAATCCCAATGAGATTGAAAAAGCGCTTGCCCTGCTGGAAGAAAGATATGGAAAGGATGACTCCGGGATTACGCTCCATGAAACAGGGGCAGGCTGGTCTCTTGCAACGAAGAAGGAATATGACGCATGGCTCACAGAAATGTTGGGGAAGCAGACGCCTCTGTCAGGAGCGGCGCTGGAAACTCTTGCGGTCATTGCCATGAAAGAACCGGTGACACGGGCAGAAATAGAGAAGATCCGCGGCGTTTCGGCAGGGCGCATACTGGCGGGGCTTCTTGAAAAAGAGCTGGTGGAAGAACGGGGGCGGCTGGAGGTGCCGGGACGGCCTATCTTGTACGGAACGACCAAACAGTTTCTGAAATGCACGGGACTGTCGAGTGTGAGTGAATTGAAGATGAAATGGGCCCATGCGCCGGATGAAGGAGAGTTGTTTTGAAGGAACGATTACAGAAAATATTGAGCCATGCAGGGGTCTGCTCCCGCCGTAAAGCGGAAGAATTGATTCTGGCAGGCCGTGTCCGTGTAAACGGCAGGGTCGTCAGGGAACTGGGGACGGAGGCGGACGTCCGCACGGATAAAATTGAAGCCTTGGGTGAAATTGTGAAGCCGGAACCGCTCCGCTACTATTTATTCCATAAGCCGGATCGTGTGATTACTTCCGTTTCCGATCCTGCGGGACGAAGAACGGTCATGGATTATTTCCGCCATGTGCGGGAACGTGTATTTCCCGTGGGAAGACTGGATTACCATTCGGAAGGGCTCCTTTTGGTGACCAATGACGGACAGCTTGATTTTATTCTGACCCATCCCCGCCATGAAGTGCAGAAGGAATATGAAGTGGTAGTTCGCGGGAAGTTTTCTGAAAAACTGGCAAAGAAGATGGAAAAGGGGGTAAAGATTGACAGCGGCGTGACGGCGCCCTGTGAAATCGAAGTGCTCGGCTATGACGCGGAAAAGAATAAAACAAGGCTCTGCATGGTACTCCATGAGGGAAAGAATCGTGAGATCCGCAAGATGATGGAAATCTTCCACTATCCGGTTTTTGAATTGAAGCGTATCAGGTACAGTTTCCTTACGCTGGATGTGAATCGCGGAGAATACCGCCGCCTGACTGCTGCAGAGGTGAAGAAGCTTTATGAGCTCCACCGGTAAAAAAGTCGCCATTATCGGCGGCGGCGTGGCAGGGCTCTTGGCGGCTGTCACAGCAGCCGATCACGGGGCAGAAGTCCTTCTTTTTGAGAAGATGGATAAGGTCGGGCTGAAAATGGGAATCACCGGCAAAGGCCGATGCAATTTGACGAACAACGCGCCTATTATGGATTTCATCGCCATGACACCGGGAAACGGCCGTTTTCTTTTCAGCGCTTATAAGCGGTTTAATAACATGGATTTGCTTTCCCTTTTCCATACATGGGGACTGGAAACAAAGGTGGAGCGGGGAGGGCGCATATTTCCCGCAAGCGATGATGCCCAGGATGTCCGCCATCTTTTTATGCGTCTTTTACATGAAAAGCAGGTCGATGTCCATTTAAGCGAGCCTGTTCTCCATATACAGACAAAGAAAGGATGCGCTGCCGGCGTGATAACGGGCAAGGGAACTTATGAAGCGGATGCAGTCATTCTTGCCACCGGCGGCAAATCATATCCCCGTACAGGTTCCACGGGCGATGGTTACCGTTTGGCCGGAGAACTGGGGCATACGGTGACGAAAATCCGTCCTGCCCTGATTCCTCTTGTTTGCGCAGAACCGTATTGCAGAGAACTGCAGGGACTTTCCCTTAAAAATGTGACTTTGGCGCTGGCAGCAGGGGAAAGAAGGAAATCAGAGGCTTTCGGAGAAATGATTTTTACCCATTTCGGGATCTCCGGCCCCATCGTTTTGACACAGAGCGACGTGGTTACGCTTTGGCTGTCGCAGGGGTATCAGGTGACAGGTTATATTGATCTGAAACCCGCTTTGACGGAAGAAGTTCTGGATCAGCGGATTCTCCGTGATTTGCAAAAGTTCCGTTTGAAACAGATGGGCAATGCCTTGTCGGAGCTGCTTCCCCGCCGTTTGATTGATGCGGTGCTGAAGCTGGCAGATATCCCCGCAGAAATTCCTGCGGCGGCGCTGAAAAAAGCACAGCGTATTCATCTGCGGCAGACAATAAAAAAACTGCCTCTCACTATTACAAAGGCAAGACCGATTGAAGAGGCCATTGTAACAGCCGGCGGTATTTCTACAAGAGAAGTTAATTCTTCCACCATGGAATCGAAGATTGTCCGCGGACTTTATCTGGCGGGCGAAGTACTCGATGTGCATGCGTTTACAGGAGGATATAATTTACAGGCCGCCTTTTCTATGGGGCGGATAGCGGCACTTTCAGCAGCAGGAGATAAGACAGATGCGTAAATTAGCTATTGCGATTGACGGACCGGCGGGGGCAGGAAAGAGCAGTGTTGCCAAAATTCTGGCGGCAAATATGGGGTACGCTTACTTGGATACCGGTGCTATGTACCGTGCGGTAACTTACGAAGTTCTTCGGCGGGAATTGACGGAAGAAAAAGATATCGTCGCGCTGGCGGCAGGAATGGACATGACCGTGAAACCGGAAACCGACGCCATGCATGTGATTGTCAACGGACATGATGTAACGGACCATATCCGCACGCCCGAAGTTTCGGCGAGAGTGTCTGCCGTTTCCGCTTTGGCAGGCGTCCGCGCCGCTATGGTGGAAATACAGAGACGCCAGGCTGCAAAAGGCGGGATTGTTTTGGATGGAAGGGATATCGGGACGACAGTGCTTCCTCATGCGGATGTAAAAATATTTCTTACGGCATCCGTTCACACGAGAGCGCTCCGCCGGTTCAAAGAAATGACGGAAAAGAATCCGGGCATGACTTTGGAAGAGGTGGAAAAAGATATCCAGAAAAGGGACTGGCAGGACAGCCATCGTGAAGTATCCCCTTTGAAACAGGCAGAAGATGCGGTCCTTTTGGATAACAGCAGACTTACGCTGGAAGAAACGGCTAAAGCAATTATGGAAATCTGTGAAAAGAAATGGGAAGTCAGGCGGGCAAATGTTTAAAAAGATATTTTACAGCGTGGTGAGAGTGCTTTTCAACGGACTCTTCTTCGGCATTTACGGTCTCCACGTGGAGGGACGGGAAAATATTCCCAGGAAAGGCGCAATTATCGTGGCGCCGAATCATAAAAGCAATTTTGATCCGCCTATCGTTGGCGTGGCGTTTAAAGACCGCATCATCCATTATATGGCCAAAGAAGAGCTCTTTAAGAATCCGATTTTTGGGTACATTCTCCGCCAGTTCGGTACATTTCCCGTAAAAAGAGGCTCCATAGACCGTATGGCGATCCGCCGGGCGATTCTGGAACTGAAAGAAGGCAACGCACTTGGTATATTTCCTGAAGGCACACGTATACAAAGGGAAGGACTCGGCCGTTTTCATTCAGGCATGGCGTCCCTTGCCTTCATGAGCGGAGTTTCTATTCTCCCCGTGGCAGTGGTAGGTTCTGTAACTATGCCCCGCAAATGCGGCCCTCTTGCCGTGCTCATCGGGAAACCGATTGAAGTAAAAAAGCAAAGAGCTGATGATGAAGCAGTGGAGGCTTTGAATAAAAAAGTCAAAGAGGAAATACAAAAACTAACTGATGAGTATATGGAGAAGATAAATACTAAATAGATAAAGAACTTTTTTATAGCAAATGGTAGTTTTTAGTTATATGTAAGGGGAAGTTGGAAAAAATATATCAATGAAAATTTATAAAGCAAGAGTGATGGGGTTCTGCTACGGCGTGCGAAAAGCGATGGAAATCGCGGAAAATGCTGCTGTTTCAGGACAGAAGACGGTTACTTTGGGGCCGATTATCCACAATCCCCAGGTCGTGGCAAGGCTTGCGGGAAAAGGGATTTCTCCCGTGGCGAGTACTGATGAGATAACCGATGAAACAGTGATTATTCGTTCGCATGGAATAGGGCCTTCGTGTTATAATAACCTCAAGCGCAAAAAATCAGTTTTGCTTGATGCGACTTGTCCTTTTGTGAAGAGGAACCAAGATATAGCGAAAGGGCTGGCGGCGGAAGGCAAAAAGATTGTGCTTGTCGGTGAAAAGAAGCACCCTGAAATGCTGAGCGTAGCTGAATGGGCGGGTGAAGCGCCGTACATCGTGGAAACGATGGAAGACGTGGAAGCCTTGCCGGACCTGGACGAAGTCCATATTGTTATACAGACTACATTCTCCCTTTCTCTGGCAGACCGCTTGATTACCGCGATCAAACGGAAAGCGGGAAGCGTGAGCGTCCATAAGACGATCTGCAATGCCACGTCGGACAGACAGACGGCGGCAGGAGAGCTGGCACGGAATGTAGATGTGATGATCGTTATAGGCGGCCGCAACAGTGCCAATACCGGCAGATTGGTGGAAGTCTGCCAGGCGGAAGGAGCCGTTACCCATCATATTGAAACGGCGGCGGAACTGAAAAAAGAATGGTTCCACAGTCAATGCAAAGTTGGCATCACCGCCGGTGCATCCACACCGGACTGGATCATAGAGGAGGTATTTTTTATTATGGAAGACATGAATGAAATGCTGGAACAGGAAGAAATGAACCTGGATGTACACAAAGGCAGCGTTGTAGAAGGGAAGGTAGTAGACCTGACCGATGACAAAGCCTGGATCTCTTTCGGATACAAGACCGAAGCCGTACTTCCGCTTCATGAATATTCCTATCCGGAGCCCGCATCCCTTAAAGATGTACTGCAGGTAGGAGACTCTCTTCGTGTGCAGGTTGTCAGCAGTGTGAAAGAAGACAGCACGATTTTTGTTTCCAAGATCAAGGTTGACCGCCTGGCAGACTGGGATGTGGCTAAGGAAGCCTTTGACAAGGGGGAACCGGTTGAATGCGAAGGTATCGAAGCAATCAAAGTCGGCCTGCTTGTACAGCTTAAATCCCTGCGCGGCTTTATCCCGCTTTCCCAGGGGGATCTCCGTTTCGTTCATTCTCTGCAGAGCCTCGTCGGACAGAAATTTAAAGCCAAGATTCTGGAAGTGGATCCTACAAAGAACCGCCTCGTCCTTTCCCGTAAAGCCGTTCTTGAAGAACAGCGTACGGGTGAGCTGGATGTCATTGAACAGGCTTATGAAAACGGCGAAGTGCTGAAAGGTACCGTGAAGAAAATTATGCCTTACGGTGCGTTTGTTGCGCTGAACGGTATTGAAGGCCTGCTTCATATTTCCGATGTGTCCTGGAGAAAGATTTCCAAGGTGGAAGATGTTCTCCAGCCGGAACAGGTGATTGACGTTAAGATTAAGTCTTTTGACAGAGAAAAACAGAGAATTTCTTTCAGTCACAAAGACTGCCTTCCGAATCCATGGGAAACTGCTGTCAAAGACCATGAAGTGGATGATATAGTCGGTGCAAGAGTGGTAAAAATCCTTGAATTCGGCGTTATTGTAGAATTGGAAGACGGGCTTACCGGCCTGCTCCACATCAATGAGATGACACAGGATCATAACAAGAAACCGGGCGATATCTGCCGGGTTGGCGATGATCTGACTGTCCGTATCATCGGCATAGATGAAGCCCGCAAGAGAATCAGCTTTTCTCTGGTAGAAGCTCCGGTTCATGAAGAGGCGGAAGTCGAAGCGGAAGCGGAAACAGAAGAAAAAGTTGAAGAATAATTGATGTAAAACCAATAAGACCCTGAGAGGAATTTCCCCGGGGTCTTTTTTACTGCGGAAAATAGGCAGAAACTGAAAATATAAACCTTGCTGAACACATGCCGTTGACATATAAAGGATGGCTGTTTATAATAAAACATAAATTATAAAGCGAGGTCATTATGAATAACAGTAATATCCGTATGCAAGTGCTTTGTGCACTTTTTGCCGCCTTTTGCGCCGTGTGTTCCCAACTGACGATACCGATCCAGCCGGTGCCGATTACACTGGGAACCTTTGCCGTTTTACTGGCGGGAGGATTCCTTGGCTCCAGGTATGGACTGATGAGTATTGTTATTTACCTTCTTCTCGGCGCGGCGGGAGTCCCCGTTTTTTCCATGATGCGTTCCGGTGTTTCCGTTATAGCGGGACCTGCAGGCGGATTCATTATCGGTTTTGCGGTGATGGCTTTTGTTACAGGACTGATTTCCGAGAAATATGGATATAGTTTTAAAACAATGCTGATTGCCTCCGTATGCGGTACTCTGGGCTGTTATATTTTGGGGATCGCTTGGTTCATATTCCTTACCGGTACAGGCGTATGGTCAGCGTTTCTGCTCTGCATGTTTCCGTTTCTTCCGGGAGATCTGGCAAAGATTCTGTTGGCTTCTTTCCTGGTCAGTAAGTACAGAGGCCGTTTGATTCAGGGATAGGAAGGTTCATATAAAGGCAGGAAGTCCTGCTTTTATATTTTTGGAAAAGTAAATCGAAATATTTGCATAAATCGATAAAATAAGATATAATGAAATCACAGAAGTTTTAACCGCTTCCGATGCAGGGAACTGCAGGAGGCTGTCGTATATGAAAAGGAGTTTATTATGGCTTTTGTATTACCGGACCTGCCCTATGCATTTGATGCTTTAGAACCGATTATTGACGCAAAAACGATGGAAATCCATCATGGCAGGCATCATGCGGCTTATGTGGCAAATTTGAACAAAGCAGTGGAAAATTATCCGGAATGGGCGGAAAAGTCCATTGAAGATGTTATCATTCATCTGAATGAGGTGCCGGAAGCGATTCGTACGGCTGTCCGTAATAATGGAGGCGGCCATTACAATCACAGCCTTTTCTGGAAGATGATGGCACCTGTCGGGCAGACAAAACCGTCCGCTTTTCTTTTGGCAAAGATCAATGAGTCTTTCGGATCTTTTGATGAATTTAAGAAGCAGTTTGCAGCAGCTGCCACAAGCCGTTTCGGCAGCGGCTGGGCATGGCTCGTGACAGCTGGCGGCAAACTTGATGTCTTATCCACGGCCAATCAGGACTGCCCGCTGGAGAACGGCAAGAAACCGATTCTCTGCCTTGATGTATGGGAACATGCCTATTACTTGAAATATCAGAACCGCCGCGCCGATTATGCGGAGAACTTCTTTCAGGTTGTCAACTGGGACTTCGTGGAAGAACTTTTGGGGAAAGCATAATTTACCGGATCAAAAAAGAACTTCCTTCAGGGAGGTTCTTTTTCGTGGATCCGTAACAGAAATATTTCACTTGGGAAAAATAAAAGTCTGAAAAGGAAGCTTTTCAGACTCAGATTACTGGAGCCGACAACAGGATTTGAACCTGCGACCTACGCATTACGAATGCGCCGCTCTACCAGCTGAGCTATATCGGCATTGACAAGTTATATTCTACTTATAGGAAGAGAATTTGTCAATATAAAAGGAATATAAACCGCTTATTTCTTTTTGCTGACCAGGAAACCAGTGCCCTGCTGGTTGGCCATAATGACGATGTCGCTGATTTGGACACGCTTCGGGCGGTTCACCGCAAAGACGATTATATCGGCTATATCTTCCGCCTGAAGGGCATCGATACCTTCATAAACGGCGGCAGCTCTTTCCTTGTCGCCATGGAAACGGACTTCGCTGAATGGCGTTTCCACGATACCCGGCTGGATGGTAGTGACTTTGATGTCGCTGTCTATGACTTCGATACGGATGCCGTCACTGAAAGTTTTTACCGCGGCTTTGGTAGAACAGTAGACCGCGGCTCCGGCGTAAGCGTAGAGTCCCGCCGTGGAACCGAGGTTTATGATATGCCCCGTGTTCCGCTTGAGCATAGCGGGAAGGAAGGCACGGGTCACAAGGAGGAGTCCTTTGATGTTTGTGTCGATGGTTTGGATGATATCATCGACATCGTTGCTGCTGTACGGTTCGAGACCTCTGGCAAGTCCTGCGTCATTTACGAGGACATCGGGTGTGCCCGTTTCGGAAAGGCAGCGGCCGGCAGTGTTTTGTACGGCATCCTGATCTCTTACATCAAGGGGATACGGTGTGACTTTGACTCCATAATCTTTTTCAAAGCCGTTCTTGATGGCATAAAGTTTTTCCTCGTTTCTTGCGGCAAGCGCCAAATCAAAGTTGTTTTCTGCAAGTGCTTTGGCGGTAGCCAGTCCGATGCCGCTGGTCGCCCCTGTGATAAATGCAAGTTTATTCATACTGCCTCCTTCAATTGTTTTCCTTTATTATACTATGTTTTGCGCCGGAGGATAAATTCTTTTACAATAGGGGCAGGAGGCATTTATGAAAGAAATAGGATATGCGTTATTGGCTGTGTTATTAATGGCGGGATGCGGGTTGGACAGCGGGGAGAAAAAAACGCCTGCTGCAGAAGACATTCCGGCGGCACAGGAAATAAAAGTCCATGAGATCCCGGAGGCATCAGAGGCACTGTACCACAAAGCAGCGCAGGCTTATGGGAAAGGACACCGGACGGAAGCGCTCCGGCTGGCTAATCAGGCAATTAATGAGGATGGAGAAAATTATAAGGCGCTTTCTCTTAAGGGAATTATTCTTGCCTTCGATATTTCTCCTGATGAAGGGATTCCTTTTATTGAAAAGGCGCTTTCCATTTCACCTTCCTATGTACAGGCTGATTATGACATGGCCGTTGCTCAAAAATTAGGCAGGCATTATGACGAGTCTATCGTGTATTTTCAAAAGGTTCTGAAAGCAGATCCGCAGAATACATGGTCTTACTACGGGATCGCTACGAATTTTGCGGATAAAAGGGATAGGGAAGAGGCATTGGATTATCTGGAGAAAGCGGTCATCCTTGGAGGACAGGATGTCGTTTCCGCGGCCTCTGTGCAGGATCACTTTGCTTTCCTCCGTGAGGATGCGGAGTTTAAGAGAATATTGCAGATGAAGCAGGAATAAAAAAACAAAATGCCGACCGACAGTGGTGGGGCATTTTGTTTTTCAGCTGTCATTCTTTAAATGCTTCGGCCAGCTGACCCAGCCCTTTTTCTAAAACGGATTTCGGGCAGGCGATGTTGAAGCGGAAAAATTTATTTCCTTCCGGGCCGAACATGGAGCCCATGTCGAGCCAGAGTTTTGCGTCATAAAGAAGTTTATTTTCCAATTCTTTATCGGTGATGTCATACGCGTTGCAGTCGATCTAGAGAAGATAAGTCCCTTCCGGCTCGATGAGTTTCATTTTCGGCAGTCTGCCGGCAAGGAATTTTTTAGTAAAAGCAAGATTGTTTTCGATGTATTCCCAGACAGCGGCAAGCCATTCTTCCCCGCCGCGGTAGGCGGCCTCGGCTGCAATGATACCCATGACATTCGGGCGTTCATAGCCGAAAGAATCAAGGGCGGATTTAAATTTATTCCTGATGGATTCATTGGGAATAAGGATGTTTGACGTCTGGAGTCCTGCGATATTAAAAGTTTTACTGGGGGCGGTGCAGGTGACAGACCTGTCCGCCGCGTCTTCGCTGACAGCGGCAAAGGGGATATGTTTGTGCCCTTTGAAGACGAAGTCGGCATGGATCTCGTCACAAATAACAGCGACATTGTACTTTCTGCAGATTTTCGCATAGGCATGCAGCTCCTCTATTGTCCACACACGGCCCACGGGGTTGTGGGGGGAGCAGAGGACAGCCGCCTTTACCTTGTGGGTTTTAATTTTTTCTTCCAGATCGGCAAAATCAATTTCATAATGGCCGTCTTTAAGAATGAGGGGGCTGTTAATGAGTTTCCTGTTATTTTGCGTGACAGCGGCATGAAAAGGATGGTAAACGGGCTGATTGATGAGGACGGCGTCATTTTCTTCTGTCAGAGCCTTTACGGCGATGTTGATGGCGGGAACGACGCCGGGAGTTTTTATGAGCCATTCCGGGCGGATATCCCAGTTGAAATGTTTTTTCTCCCAGCCGGCGAGCGCCCGGAAATAAGAAACGCCTGTGTCGGAGTACCCGTAAATACCATGCTCCACGCGGTCACGAAGAGCATCGGTGATGCAGTCCGCCACTTTAAAATCCATGTCGGCGATCCAAAAGGGGAGTGTATCTTCGGGTACGCCGTATTCTCCGGCGAAATCGTATTTAAGGCAGGCCGTGTTTTTTCTGTTGATGACGGTATCAAAATCAAATCGTTCCATAAAGCTCTCCTTTCATGAGAATCCATGCCCTTATGATAGCATGAACGGTTCTTTTAAGCACAGTTCCGCGAAAGGAAATATAGAAAGGCAAATGAAAACCGGGCAGCCCATGGTCAGCAGGCAGCCCGGTTTTGTGCATTATTTCTTTACTTCCCCGCCTTCCACGACAAGATCGTCAGGATTAACGGCACTGCCGTAAACGGGAGCCAAGGTGGCTTCGTAGTTTTTGTGGAAAAAGTTTTCTTTGCCTAATTTTTTTATTTCATCATTGATATAGGCGAGGAGTTCTTTATTTCCTTTCTGTACGGCAGGAGCGATGGTGTCCAGATCGCCGAGGGAAGTGATGCCTACCTTGAAGTCCGGATTTTTCATTGCCCAGGCAAGAACTTCCGTATTGTCCGTGGAGAAGGCCGCGCCTCTGCCGTCTAGGAGGGCGTTGAAGGTTTCTGTATACTGGTCAAATTTCAGCAGTTTTACTTCAGGGTGGTGCTTGTCGAAATAGGTTTCCGCTGTCGTTCCTTTGGCGACGATGAGCAGCTTGTCTTTCAGCTGGTCAATGGATGTAATGTTGTCTTTTTTGGGGGAAACAACGCCGAGGGCGACTTTCATGTAAGGCAGGGCGAAGTCTACCTGCTCCGCTCTTTCTTTAGTGACAGTGAAATTGGCGAGGACGATATCTACTTTTCCCGTTTTCGCGTATTCTACACGGTTCGCCGGTTCAAGGGAGATATATTCCGCTTTTACGCCCAGGTCTTTAGCGAGACGCTCGGCGAAGTATACATCATATCCCTGATAATTTCCATCCTTGTCAATGTAGCCGAAAGGCGCTTTGTCACTGAATACGCCGATAATCAGCTTTCCACTCTGCTTAATGTCCGCGATGGAACGGAAAGAGGCTTTCGGCGCGGCCTGTTTATCATCGGAATTTTTGCTTCCGCAGCCTGCGGCAAAGGCCATGGTGCATACGAGCGTAATGGCGGTAAGGATGTACGATAGTTTCTTTAACATGGGGATCCCTTCTTTCTACTGACTTCTTTCATATCTGAATGAATGTAAAAACTGTTTCGTCCGTTCCCGTTTCGGGTGATCAAAGAGTTCAGACGGGGTTCCTTCTTCTTCAATGACACCCTGATCAAAGAAGAGGATACGGTCTGCCACGGCACGGGCAAATTGCATTTCATGGCTTACGATGAGCATGGTCATGCCTTCTTTTGCCAGCTCCATGATGACGTCTAAGACTTCCCGCACCATTTCAGGGTCAAGGGAAGCGGTGACTTCATCGAAAAGCATGATTTCCGGCTTCATGATGAGAGCACGTATCATGGCGATGCGCTGTTTCTGTCCGCCTGATAATTCTCCGGGACGGGCATTTTCTTTGTCTTCCAGTCCGATTCGTTTCAGCAGCTGCCTTGCTTCGGCGGTGACTTCTGCTCTCTTCCGTTTCTGCACTTCCGTGGGGGCAAGGATGATATTCTCCAGAACGGTCATGTGAGGGAAAAGGTCATAGCTTTGGAAGACCATGCCGATACGCTGGCAGATGGCGGCTCTTGAGACGGAGCCGTCGGAAATATTCTGCCCGTCCAGTTCCACTTTTCCTCCAGAAAGCGGCTCAAGGCCGTTGATACATCGCAGGAAAGTGGATTTGCCGCAGCCTGACGGGCCGATAATCACGACGACTTCACTTTTCTTTACATCAAGAGAGATGTCTTTCAAGATAAATTGTTCTCCGAATTTTTTGCTGAGATGCTCTGTGTGGAGCAGGATGTTTTCTGCCATATCAGTCTGTCCATTTCTTTTCCAAATATGCTGCCATTCGGGAAAGCGGATAGCAGGCGAGGAAGTAAAGGAAAAATATTGCGGCGTAGATCCAAAGCGCCGCGTCGGGAGCGGTGTATCTGTTTGCTTCAATGATTTGCTGGCCTGTTTTCAGCATTTCCACGACACCGATGAGGACAACGAGAGAAGTGGTCTTAATGATCCGCGTAAACAGGTTGATCGCCGGCGGAAGCAAGCGTCGGAGCGACTGGGGGATAATGATGAAGCGGTACATCTGCCGGCGGGAAAGGCCTAAAGCTTCCGCGCTTTCGTACTGGCTCTTAGGGATAGAGATGAGCGCGCCTCTGACAAGGTCGCCCATTTCCGCTGCTCCCCATAAGATGAAAACGATGACAGAGGCGGCAAATCCGGACAGGCTGATACCAAATGCTCGCGTGATGCCGAAATAGGCGATGAAGAGAAGGACAAGCTGCGGCATGATGCGGATAAACTCCAGGTAAAAACGGGAAATAAGTTTTGCCGCTCTGTTTTGAAGTGTCATGAAAAGACCGGTGAAAAGGCCGAAAATCACGGAACCGATTACGGAAAGAAGGGATATTTCCACGGTCGTCCACAATCCGGAAAGAAGGCGCAAACCGTTGCTGCCCTCAAGCAGGATCCGTATCCCTGTATGGTCCATGACGGAGCCTCCTTTCCAGTAATGACGCTCCCGCCGAAATAGGGAGAAGGATGATGAGATAGGAAATGACGAGCATCCAGAGAGTTTCATCGGTCTTGTAGTAAAGCCCGATGAGGTCTTTGGCGATGTACATCAGGTCAGGCACTGCGCAGACGCTGAAAACAGAGGTTTCTTTGATAAGAAATAAAACGTTTGCGCAGAGAGGCGGAAGGGAAACGGTAAAAGCCTGCGGGAGAACTACAAAACGGAAAATCTGATGCTCCGTAAGGCCGAGGGCGGCTGCCGATTCATATTGAGAGACGGACACAGACTCAATTCCGCTTCGGAGGGCTTCCGCCATGTAGCTTCCGCCGAGGAAAGTGAGCCCTGCGGCGGCGCAGGTTTCACCGGAAATATGGATGCCTGCTTTCGGAAGGCCGAAGTAGAGGAAAAAAAGCTGGACCAGGAGAGGCGTATTCCTTGACAGTTCCACATACGCCGTGGAAAGGGGAAGAAGAAAAGGGATCTTCCTGTATCGGATCACACTGATGACAAGTCCAGCAAGAAAAGAAAGAAAAATACCGGCCGCGCCGATGCCAAGTGTCGTCCATGCCGCCTTTGCGAAAAGGGGAGCGTATTTCATCATAAAATCAATATCCAAGATAAGCTCCTTTAGAATGGCGCCGCCTTTTCTTTTTGGCGGCAACCTGATGGAAAATATCCAAAATAAAAACGGGAAGCCTGCGCTTCCCGCTGATCCGTTCCTGCCATTCAGTTAGTCATATCATTGACAGAAAGTGTATAAAAAGGAGCGCACGCAAAACGGACATGACAGCAACATGCCATGTTACAGCAAATCACCATTGCACGTGCCTGATAGTCCATCGTGGTACTTCCTTTCCGCATTTCTGCTCAATTTAAAGTCATGGTAGCATGATAAATTTGAAATGTCAAACCGATGTTTGAAAAATTGAAATGCTTACTGCACATTACATGTTTTCATAGAAAAAATGTCTCCGGTCTGTCATAATAAAAACAGCAAGCTAAAGGAGGAATGACTATGGAATTTAATGAAGTGCTCGCTTTGCGGAAATCTGTCCGCCGCTATACAAAGGAAATCGTTTCACAAGAAGATGAAAAAGCCATACTTGACGCGGCCATGGCTTCATCCGTGGGAAAACATAATGACGGCGGATACAATCTTGTCGTAGTAAGAGACAGGGAAATACTTGACCTTATTGCAAAAGAAGAAAAGGAAGAAACCGGAGGCGGGGATCCGCTTTTTGGCGCGCCCCTGCTGTTTCTGATCTGCCGCACGAAGGAAGCGGTGGATTATCTCATGCGGTATGACGCGGGAATCATTGCGGAGCATATCCATCTTAAAGCGACGGAATTGGGGCTGGGGTCTGTTATTCTCTTCGGCTTTATCCGTCATTTAGGTGAAAACGCGGAATATATCAAAAAGATGAATTTGCCGGAAGGCGTTTATCCGCTTCTGGGAGTCGCTGTCGGACATGGTCCGGGAAGCGCGGTGAAAAGGAAAGATGACAGACATTTCAAGGTACTCCGTGTGGAATAATTGATTTTCTGTTGACAGAATGGAATATTGATGGTAGAGTAAGGGACAACTTAAGGCAATGAAGAAAAGAGTAGGCAGTCCGAATACGGCAAAGCGAGTCCGGAGAGTGTAAGCGGATACGGATAAGGTGCTGAAGTGCATTTCTGAGTCCGGCGGATTGAACGAGCAGTAGATCTTTCCGGGTACTCCCGATACAGAGTCAGGGTATAGAGGATTTTTCCCGGTACCCGATGAGGTGTATGTGGTGACATATGCACAAAATTAGGTGGAATCACGGGTCTCTCGTCCTATATGGGCGGGAGATTTTTTGTTTACAGAAAGGATGATGAAGATGGGCAGATTGATCGCCAGAGAACTGGACAATATGAAATGGGGATTTTACAGCTGTCTCCTCTTTATCGGAATTTCTTCGCCCGCGTTTCATCAGTTTTATAAAAAATAGTAATGCAATTGTATTTAAAGGAGGATTACATCATGAGAAAAAGTTTGAAAATTATTTCCGCATTAGCTGCTTCCGCAATAATTATAGGCGCTTTCGCCGGCTGCGGCGGTGAAAAGAAAGACGCGCCGAAAACGGCGGATGCGGGAAACAAAACAGCAGTAAAATTAGTCGTATCCAGCACGGAGCGGCCGATTGCCTGGCAGGATGAAGATGGAAAAATCCAGGGATTTGAATATGATATATGGCAGGAAGTGAACAAGAATCTGAAAGATTATATACTGGATATTAAAGCAGTGCCGCCTGAAACGCAGGACGTCATGATGGAATCGGGCGATGCGAAAGTCGCTTCCGGCGGTTATTACAGGACGCCCCGACGCGAAAAGGACTATATCGTTCCGAACACGCCCATAGGTGCAAGTTCCGTCATGATTTATGTACTGAAAGAGAATCAGAATAAATTTTCCGATCTGGAAGATGCGGTAAAGAATGGCAAACAGGTACCGAATACACCGAACGGCGGCATTTATAAAGTCCTCACCGACTGGAACGCTGCCCATGACAATATCATGAAAGAAGTACCAATTCAGGACGGGCTTACCGTGGCGGATCGCCTGCAGTCCCTCAAGACCGGCCAGTATGATTTCATGGTATACCCGGATAACTTCGGTGTGGAAGAAACAGCAAAAGCGATGGGGATTGAAATTGTGACAGTAGGCAAGCCGATTAAAGTCAATGAAATCGTTGTTATTGTCAATAAGAAAGAAGAAAAACTGGCGGCGGAAATTGACGCGGCGCTGAAAAAACTTACTGATGACGGTACGATTGCCAAACTGTCGGAAAAGTGGTACCACAGAAACCTTCTGGACAACCTGAAAGAATTGAAGAAATAAGGGACGGAGTTTATAAGCTGGAAGTCGTTACCGCGATACAAAAGCCGGTGAGACATCATCAGAGTGACAGATTCTTCGCTCAGTGTCACATTGCCGCTTTCCTGCTTTCTCATACAGCATTCTTGCCTCCGCTCAGAATGACGATTGGATGAAAAAGCGTCATAATGAGGGAAACGTTAATCGTCATCCGAAGCGAATGTGAAGGATCTGCTACTATGGTGAGGGAATCGGTAAGATATCATCAGGGTGACAGATTCTTCACTTTGTGTCACATTGCCGCTTCCCTGTTTTCTCATAAGGCATTCTTGCGTCCGCTCAGAATGACGATTGGAGGAAAAAGCGTCATAATGAGGGAAACGCTAATCGTCATCCGAAGCGAATGTGAAGGATCTGCTACTATGGTGAGGGAATCGGTAAGACGTCATGAGAGTGACAGATTCTTCACTTTGTGTCACATTGCCGCTTCCCTGCTTTCCCATAAGGTATTCTTGCGTCCGCTCAGAACGACATTGAGGAAAAAGGAACGGCAGATCCGATTGATAAGGGTCTGCCGTTTTTGTGCGGTGTAAACAAAGTATAAAGGGTATTTCATTAGAGCGGGAGAAATGGAATTTACCCGTTGGGTAATTATGATAATATAATACATAACTGCAAACAATTTATGACAGTAAAGGAATAGGCATGGAATATCCACGGATTGGAAATATACAGCTGGATGGATTTGCCCTGCTGGCCCCCATGGCGGGGGTGAGTGACCTGGCGTATCGTGTCATTGCCCGCAAGATGGGCGCTGCCCTTACGACGGCGGAAATGGTGAGCGCGAAAGGGCTTTATTATCATAATGAGAAAACGAAGGATATGCTGAAGATTGCGGAAGAAGAACACCCTGTATCTCTCCAGATTTTTGGCAGTGATCCTGCTGTTATGGCACTTGGGGCGAAAGTGATGGAAAAGGCCGGCGCTGATATAGTAGATATCAATATGGGGTGTCCCATGCAAAAGGTCGTAAAGAATGGCGACGGTTCAGCATTAATGAAAAATGTGCCGCTGGCGGTGGAGATTATTTCAGCGGTAACGGCAGCGGTGAAGATTCCTGTTACCATAAAAATGCGTCTGGGCTGGTCGCGGGATACGATCAATGCCGTAGAACTGGCAATGGCAGCGGAATCGGCAGGGG
>ULRL01013313.1_pt1 | contig 25060 bp, 20 predicted proteins | sample 1955391 | NCBI WGS metagenome assembly ULRL01 (sample SAMEA4835681, study PRJEB28245) | human gut metagenome | biome: gut microbiome; material: fecal sample | place: Denmark | collected 2008
GGTTGGTCAGTACCATGTAAATGTAAAAATGAAAAATAAATACTGTGGCAGCAAAACACTTTCTTTCAAAATTGTTCCGAAAGCGACGAAGATCACCAAAGTCATCAAAAAGAAGAAGGTACTGAGTATTTCCTGGAAAAAACAGAAAAAGCAGGTGTCAGGATATCAGATTCAGGTATCAACAAGCAGAAAATTCAAATCAAAAAAGACAAAAAATATCAGTGGTATGAAAAAGAACAGTACTACGGTATCCAAGTTAAAATCCAGAAAGAAATATTATATCCGGATCAGAACCTGGAAAAAGAAAAACAGAAAGAAATACTATTCTGCCTGGTCAAAAGTTAAAATCGGTAAGACCAAATAAGAGTATCGGGGAGCCGCAAAAAAACAGCGGCTTCCTTTTTGGATATTTCCGGGGAAAAAGAACCGGTCAGACGGAAAAATTGCGAAAACCCTCGGTTTGACAATGTATTTTTGGTGTAGTATACTTTAAAAACATGAAGAGTAATAGTAGAATAAAATAGGATAATAACAGGCAGGAACATATACGAGGTGAAACAGTGGATAAATACGAATACAACCTTAAGTTAGAAGAAATAACAAAGCTGGCTGATCAGGGATATTATGAAGATGCGGCAGATATTATTGATACGATTGACTGGCGGAGAGTAAGAAATGTCAGAACGCTTTGTATGATCAGCGAAATTTATGAAGAAGTCGGAAGATTGCAGGACAGTAAGGCACTTTTGCTTCGTGCATACCGCAAATCTCAGGCAGTGAGAAGCATTTTGTTCCATTTAACGGAGATTTCCGTAAAACTGCGGGAGTTTGATGATGCAGCGGAATTTTACAGTGAATTTGTTGAAGCAGCACCGCATGACAATTCACGTTATCTTTTGAAATATATGATCTATCGAGGCAGAGGTGCGGCGATCGAGGATCAGATTGAGATTCTGGAAGAATATAATCAGAAAGAATACACGGAAAAATATGCCTATGAGCTTGCAAAACTTTATTATCGTGCCGGACAGAAGGAGAAATGTGTTGATGCTTGCGATGATCTGGTTGTGTGGTTCAGACAGGGCAAATATGTTATCCGTGCACTCGAACTGAAACAGAGGATCAAAGCACTGACACCGGTACAGCAGGCGATTTATGATAACCGCAACGAAGCTACCATGCCAAAAGCGGAAATGGTAGAAAATGTTGCACCGGATCTGGAAAAAGCTATTCTGGAAAATATGCCAGAATCCAGCAAAGAAGTGATCACGGATGATGTGATTTCTGTAACGGAAAAAGAGATCGCACAGAGCGTCGCAGAACATACAGCTGAAAAAGAAGAAAATGATGATTACGGAATCTTTGCAGCATTTTCTGAAAATCAGGAAAAAACCGATCAGGAAGAACAGGATTTCCATAAGGAATTGCCGGTAACGACCCCGGAAAAGACTGTCGATAATGAGAATGCCGCAGAGAAGGCAGCGGATGATGCAGAGGTCGATGAGAAAATTATGGATGACGCAGATTCCGAAGCGGAAAACGTATCAAAAGAAAAGGCAGATGCAGCCGGTCAGGATGCACCGGCAAAAGCGGATAAAAAATATGAATTTAATACAGAAGACCTTCAGGCAGAACTTGCAAAGAGTATGCGGGATATTCTCTCCGGTATTCAGAGAAAACCGGATGAGAGTGACATTATCGAACCGATGAATGATGTGACTGCCGAGGCAGAAGAAGCAGCTGAAGAAGTTCCGGCAGAAGAGATCAAGAGAAACAATATTGATGATATTCTGCTGTCCATGAGCCTTGCACAGAAAGAAGCGGCAATCGCAGCAGTTCTGGGCAAAAAGGTTGAAGCAGAACCACAGCCAGTGAAAGCAGCAGAATCACATGTGGAGGAAGTCGCTGAAGTTGAGCCGGAAACAGAGGTTGAACTGGCTGAGAAAATAGTTGAGGTTGCACCAGAAGTTGAACCACAGGTTGAAGAAGTGGCTGAGGCTGAACCAGAAGAGGCAGCACCGATTGAGAAAGTAATTGAAGAAGTAGCAGAGCCAGAAGAGACACCACAAGTTGAAGAAGTAGTTGAGGCTGAACAGGAAGTAGAAGTGCAGCCGATTGAGGAAGTTGCGGAAGTATCTCAGGCTGAGCCGGAAACAGAAGTGAAAGAGGACGCAGCCGAAGGCACAAGTGCGAAAAAGGCGGCTCTTGGAAATACAAGGGATATTGCAAAAGAGATTGAAGCGGAGCTTGAGAAACAGGCGGCGGAGCTCGAAAAGCAAGAGAAGGAAAAGCAGGCCGAAAAAGAAAAGGAAGAAAAAAAAGAAGCAGCATCTGTAAAGGAAGAGGATGCAGTTCCGACGGATCTGACGGAAGAACAGAAGTATAATTTCTCTTATTTTGCAACGGTGGCAGGGCTGAGTCAGCAGATTGCTTCGGCATTATATATGGTAATGAAGAAGATGAAATCTACAGATCAGACGTCCAGAGTCGGCAATCTGATCATTCTTGGTGCAGAGGGCAGTGGAAAGTCTACGCTCGGTATTCGTTTTGCAAAGACGATCAGTGAAGAAAAAGGCGAGGAATCTGTAAAGATTGCAAAGATTTATGCAGAGGATTTCAATAAAAAGGATATCCCGTCTACGGTTGCCAAGATTGCGGGTGGTACGCTGATCATTGAGGAAGCCGGTGATCTGGATGATGCCGTTGTGGAACAGCTTTCCAAAGCGATGGAGTTCCGTACAGATGCACTTCTTGTGGTTCTGGAAGATGAGAAGAAATATCTGAAAGAGCTGTTTGAGAAGCATCCGGATTTCGCAGAGAAGTTTACAAGCGAGATTGTTATTCCGGTATTTACCAATGATGAACTTGTCGAATTTGGACGTACTTATGCTTACGAGGAAGATTACACGATCGACGAAGAAGCAATCCCGACGCTCTATGATAGAATCAGTGAGCTGCAGGAAGCGGGCAGACCGGTTACTGTGATCGACGTCAAAGAGATTGTGGATGAGGCCATCCGCCAGTCTGAAAAGATCGGATTCCGGAAACTGAGCATGGTTCTCTCCAAGAAGAGATACGATGCGGATGATCGTGTGATCCTCTACGAAAAGGATTTCAGATAGAAAAAAGAGTCTTCTACGACTGAGTTTGAATAGTAACAAAATGCCGAAGAGCCGCTTAGATAGCGGCTCTTTGTTTTTTCATCTATAAAATGTCTATATAAAATTAATAGTTCGCCTCAATCTCGCTTTTTATGTTGATATTAAAAGAAGCCAAATCTTTTTTATACTGAAGTTCAAACATTTCAGTATACCTGTCATTCAGAAGATATTTTTTATGCTCAGAAATTTGGACAGATTCATAATTCTGTTGCCGGAGATGTACATGTCAGAGGGTATTATCCGGGCTTTGCTGCAAGATTTTTCGAAGAAAATGAAATAAATCTGGAGACGATGCCGGAAGATGATGAAATTCTCAAGAATGGAACAGGAGATTTTTCCAGAATTCGAAAAGATTCTTTTTACTGGTACAAAAAAGTCATTGAATTCTGCGGGGAAAAATTATAAAAAGATTCAGACAGAAAGCCCTTTTGGAGAATAATATTTCTTCAAAAGGATTTTTGATATATATGGATAATTCATGATGAAAATCTTTGTTAAACCATGTATAATAGGATTTGTGGATAATAAAAAATAAAAATGGATGAGGAATGAAAATGGAGGGAAATTTAACAAAAGATCCTATTCTAAAAACGCTGACGAAACTTGCGGTTCCGATCATGGCGTCATCGTTTCTGGGGACTTTGTACAATATCACGGACATGGCCTGGATTGGTCTGCTTGGTTCGAAGGCAGTTGCAGGTGTAGGTGTTGGAGGTATGTTTACCTGGCTTTCGCAGGGACTTGCAGCTATGGCTAGAATGGGTGGACAGGTGCATGTGGCACAGTGTATCGGACGTGGAGACAGAGAAAAGGCACACGGATTTGCACAGGCGGCAGTACAGCTTGCTGCATTTATGGGAATGGCATATGGAATTCTTTCGCTGCTTTTTACCAGACAGATGGTAGGATTTTTTCAGCTTGCAGATGCACAGGCTCATGCGGCGGCAATGTCATATACGAAGATTGCCTGTGGGCTGATCGTATTTTCTTTTATGACGCTGACACTGACTGGACTTTATACGGCACAGGGAGATTCAAAGACACCTTTTATAGCGAATCTTGTCGGCCTGGCCACAAATATGGTTCTGGATCCTGTGTTGATTCTTGGAGTGGGGATGTTTCCGAAGCTTGGTGTTGTCGGAGCTGCAATTGCGACAGTGACAGCACAGGCGATCGTTATGAGTATCATGATAGTCGGAATTGTCATACAAAAGAAAGAAAATGTACTAAAAGGAACTAGGCTTTTGGCAAAAATCCCGCGGGAATATCTGCAGGGAATCTGTAAGATCGGAATTCCGACAGCAATACAGGGAATGGCATATTGTGCAATCTCCATGGTGCTGACACGTATGATCTCCGGGTATGGTGCAGAAGCTGTTGCAACGCAGAGAGTCGGAGGTCAGATTGAATCGATATCATGGAATACTGCAGACGGTTTTGCAGCGGCATTAAATGCCTTTATCGCACAGAACTATGGTGCGGGCAAAAATGACCGTGTCAAAAAAGGATATAAGGCTTCTTTGTGGACGGTTGGTATCTGGGGATTGTTGATCTCAGCTGTATTTATATGTATTCCGGAACCGATTGCCAGAATCTTTTTTTATGAACCCAAAGCAATCGCAACATCAGTTGAATATCTGATCATCATAGGTTTCAGTGAAGCTTTTATGTGTGTGGAACTGACGACAGTCGGTGCATTATCAGGGCTCGGCAGAACCCGACTTTGCAGTATCATCAGTATAGCTTTTACCAGTGCAAGAATTCCGCTGTCGATCATTCTTGGAGGTATTATGGGTCTGGATGGAATATGGTGGGCTATTTCTTCAACCTCAATTGTAAAGGGAATTATTTTTACCTGTACATTTTTATGGATCACAAGAAAACGACGGTAAACTTTCAAAAACAATGTGTGTAATACAGAACAGCAGAAAGAAAAGATTGCGGAATGGATGTTTCAGGAAATCAGAGAGTATTATATGAAAAAATGCACTTTTCCGAATGACAAACTGCATCATCCGTAACTTGCTGGAAAGCCAATGGCAGTCAGTGGTGATCCGGAGGCAAGACATGGAATTGTGCTGACTGCGAATTATATTGCAAAGCGAGCCGGAGTAAAAACAGGTATGGCATTGTGGCAGGCAAGGCAAGTTTGCCCGGAAATAATTTTTGTACCGCTTCGCATGGATCTTTATTTGAGGTTTTCCAGAATGGCACAGGAGCTTTTGGCAATGTGCAAACGAACGGTATCTTTTTTTGCAGTATTGATGCCGTCGTTAAATCCATCGGCAACAGCAGCCTCATATTCTGCTTTTCTGAGTTTTCGTTCTTCCTCTTCTTTGTCGTATTCGAATATACTCATCGAGATCACCTCCGATTTATTTGCACGAAGAAATTCAGAAAGATATGCTTGAAAATAATATTAACGCATAACTCTCATTATTTTAATATATTTTTAAAATACAATTAAAGTCAACATAAACAATAAGAACCTGGACAAATCTTCCAAATGGTACATTGTATCCGGCTCCGCTTCGTGGTAGACTGTTTTCATAGTGATTTTATGAAAAAAGGGAAGGAGTGTTTTTATGGGAAGTAAGATAAAAGCAATACAGATTCTTCAGGCAGCAGGCTATATCCTTCTGGGACTGTTTCTGGTGCTGAAGCCTGATACCAGTGTGCGGGCGATCTGTTATGGCTGCGGCGTGATTGCGGCGGCATACGGACTTCTGCATGTGCTCCAGTGCCGGAAAGGTAAGGCAAAGGGCGAACTGATCCTCGGTGTGATCTTTATTGCACTTGGCGTGTTCTGTCTGATCACGCCGCAGACGGTGGTATCGTTTTTGCCGTTTCTGCTTGGCGTGGTACTGATGCTGGATGGTATCAGCAAAATCCAGAGAGCACTGGATCTGCGTGTGTTGGATGCAATCGGCTGGGGCAAGCTTCTGACGATCGGGATTCTTTTGATGATCGTTGGTGTGGCTTTGCTTTTCAACCCATTCGGGGCTGTGAAGATGACGATGGTATTCTTCGGAGCCTGCCTGCTGATCGACGGGGCACTGGATTTGTTATTTTTGCTTATCGTTTTGTAAGATGTCAGGGTAAAAAGGTTCAAAAGTCGGTTTTTTCTTGTAAGAAAAGACATTTAACTTTGACATTTTTGAAATTCCAGGAGTGTGATCTATGAAACCGGAACTTGACAATCAGTCTGTTCACCGCTATATGCGGGTATATAATTATTACAAACAGCTTATTCTGTCGCAACAGCTTGCACCTGGAAGCAGGCTGCCGTCGATCCGGCGGTGTGCGGCAGAATTGCAGATGAGCCGGACAACGGTGGAGACGGCATACATGGTGCTTGCGGCAGAGGGCTATATTATTTCCAGGCCGCAGAGCGGATTTTATGTGACGGACATCGGCAGGACGCGAAAAACGGCAGAATTTCAGAAAAGTGCCGATCAAAAAGAAAAGAAGCCGGTGCTTTACAATTTTGCGTCTGCAAGTGTTGACAGAGAAACCTTCCGGTTTGAACTGTGGAGGCGGTATATCAAAAGTGCACTGCGGCAGGATGAGCGTCTGCTCTCTTATGGAGAACCGCAGGGAGAATACGATCTGCGGGAGGTTCTGTGCAGATATTTGCAAAACAACCGAAATGTGGTTTGTACGCCGGAACATATTGTGATCGGAGCGGGTGTTCAGAGCCTGCTTCACATTCTGTGTCCGTTGATTGAGGGACGCAAAAAAATTGCGTTTTATAATCCGGGATTTCGGCAGGGGCGTGCCGTTTTTGAGGATCATGGTTTTGAACTGTGCGATCGAAAACAGGAGCAGCCGGATGTCTGCTATGTGTCACCTTCGCAGGCGACTGCCTGGGGCGATGTTCTTTCGGTCGGAGAGCGGATGAAGATACTGCGTGAAGCATCTGAAAAAAATATTTTGCTGATCGAGGATGACTACAACAGTGAATTCTGTTATTATCATCATCCATCGCCGTCCATTCAGGGTCTGGCGGGCGGAAACGGAGTCATTTATCTCGGAACATTTTCCAGGCTTTTGCTGCCGTCGATCCGCTTAAGTTTTATGGTGCTTCCGCCGGATCTTCTGGAAAAATATCAGAGACGCAGAGATTTTTATAATCAGACGGCATCCAAAACGGAACAGATCGCATTGTGTCAGTTTATCCGGGATGGTCATCTGGAAAGTCAGATTCGTAAATCCAGGAAACACTATTTGGCGAAAACAAAAATTTTGTGCAGTGAAGCGAAAAGGATTTTTGTAGAAGAGGCAAAAGTTACGGCCGGGGAGACCGGATTTGTAAGCCTTCTGGAAATTTTCGGAGCAGGAAATCTGCGGGAAGTTCTGTACAGAGCAGAAGAAAAAGGTTTTGCTTTTTTATCTGCGGATGAAAGTGAGCAAGGGATCCGTCTTGCTCTTTCCTGTGCAGCAGTTCCGGTGGAGAAGTTTTCAGAGGCGTTACAGCTGCTGAAGCAGTGTTTCTGAATTTTGCAATGAGATTTAAAAATGCTTTCGATGGAAATACCGTTTCGCATGCAGATGTGGTGATGCGAAAACATTATGAAAGGAAAAGAAAATGGCAAGACAAAAGAATAAAATATTGATGTTTTTGTTTTCTCTGATCCCGGGAGCAGGACAGATGTATATGGGATTTATGAAGCAGGGATTGTCTTTAATGACAATCTTTGCAACGTTATGTGCAGTGGGTATCTGGCTGGATATCAAGCCGCTGCTTTTCTTTGCACCGATCATTCTGCTGTATAGCTTTTTCGATGCAACCAACAAGAATTCAATGGACGCAGAAGCGTTTAAAAAATTGGAGGATCATTATCTCTGGGGCGATGACTGGATGGACTGGAGCGAAGGCTTAAAGGACAGCATCAGCAGACGGGATGGTAAAAAGGCCATGGGAACGGTTCTGTATATCGTGGCGGCGTGCATGATCTGGAGTGTTGTCAAATATTTTGCGGACATCATCTACGGGCCGACCAGTCTGCCGGGTGCTGTGATCGCAAAGATTCCGGTTGCTGTTGTTGCTGTATTTGTTTTATGGGCAGGCCGCAAACTGATGAAGAGTGCTTCTGATGAAGAAAAAAGATTCTATCGTGGAATGCCGTATCCGTATGCACAGAGCATGGGGATCCATATGAACGGTGAGCGTATGCCAAATCCATGGGAGCGTGTGTGGAGTGATCCGCAGAGAATGCAGCATCCGGAGCAGGAGCCGGTCAGAGAAACGGTTGTGGAAGAAGCTGCAGCTGCACAGGAAATCGCAGAAAAAGCAAAAGTAGAACTTCGCAAAGAAAACGAAACAAAAGAGGTTGGGAAACCACAGGAAGAAAAAGCGGAGACTGCACAAGAAAATGAGACACAGACAGGCACAGAGGAAACCGATGTGGTCGAAGAAGTGGCAGAAGCTGAAAAAGAAAGAGAAATCAAAGAAACGCTTGAAACCATGGAAGCGGAAGCAGCTGTGGAAAAATCCTGAAGCATGTTTTTGTGTTTCTGGCAGCAGAGCTGAGCAAGTAGCGAAGCGGATTGTGAATGTCCGCTTTACCTGAATAGTTACAAAAATCCCTTCATAAGATACAGTAAACGGACGGACTTATGGAGGGATTTTTCTGTCATTTCTGCTCTTTTTGTCGATGTATATGATACCGTTTGTTCTGCTTTACGTTGTCGGTTATGCCTTTCTGAAAAAGAGAGATGCATACGGTGATTTTGTGCGTGGTGCCGGGGAAGGAATCCACACGGCATTTGCGATCCTGCCGACACTTGTCGGGCTGATGACAGCCGTAGGGATCCTGCGGGCATCGGGTTTCCTTAAATGGCTCTCGGATATCCTTGGCAGGCTTTTTGCCGGAATCGGATTTCCGGTGCAGCTTGTGCCGCTTGCAGTGGTGCGTCTGTTTTCCGCCAGTGCGGCGACCGGATTTCTTCTGGATATTTTTAAAGAATTCGGGCCGGATTCCAAGATCGGAATCATCGCATCATTGATGCTCAGCTGCACGGAAACGGTATTTTATACGATGAGCGTTTATTTTATGGCAGCAAAAGTGACAAAAACACGGTATACGCTGGCAGGTGCACTGCTTTCTGTTTTTGCCGGGATTGCCGCCAGCTTTTTCCTTGGAAATTTTCTACAGCTTTAAGGACCATTCCTGGCAGTTCCAGACGGTTGTCACGATATCCTGATAGAATTCCGGCTCATGGCAGATCAGCAGAATACTTCCCTTATATTCCTGAAGAGCTTTTTTCAGTTCTGCTTTTGCGTCAACATCGAGGTGGTTGGTCGGCTCGTCCAGCAGCAGAATATTGCTCTCACGGTTCAAAATCTTGCAGAGACGTACTTTTGCCTGCTCGCCGCCGCTCAGTACACGCACCTGACTCTCGATGTGTTTGGTGGTCAGACCGCATTTTGCCAGCATGGAACGGATCTCGTACTGTGTCATTGCCGGAAATTCGCTCCAGATCTCTTCGATACAGGTCGAAGTGTTCTGCGTATCGGACTCCTGCTCAAAATAACCGATATGCTGATAATCGCCAAGATGCACTTCGCCGGAATACGGTTTGATCAGCTGCAGAATGCTTTTCAGAAGCGTGGTCTTACCGATACCGTTTGCACCGGTCAGGGCAATGCGTTCGCCGCGTTCCATGCGGATATTTAACGGTTTTGTCAGCGGTTCGTCGTAACCGATCACCAGATCGTTTGTCTCGAAGATCATCTTTCCGGAAGTACGGGCCGTTTTAAAGTGAAACTCCGGCTTTGGCTTTTCACGATCCAGTTCGATGATGTCCATTTTGTCCAGTTTTTTCTGGCGTGCCATCGCCATATTCCTTGTAGCGACGCGGGCTTTGTTGCGGGCAACGAAATCCTTAAGGTCGCTGATCTCCTGCTGCTGGCGGTTGTAGGCAGCCTCAAGCTGGGCTTTCTTCATGGCGTAGACTTCCTGGAATTTATCGTAATCGCCCGGATAGCGGTCAAGTCTGCAGTTTTCCATATGATAGATCAGGTTGATGACGCTGTTCAGAAACGGAATATCATGGGAGATCAGAATAAAGGCATTTTCATAATCCTGGAGATAGCGTTTCAGCCATTCAATGTGCTGCTCATCCAGATAGTTGGTCGGCTCGTCCAGAAGCAGGATGTCTGGTTTTTCCAGCAGAAGCTTTGCCATCAGTACACGGGTACGCTGTCCGCCGGAGAGATCGGTTACATCACGGTCAAGCCCAAGCTCTTCCAGACCGAGTGCACGGGCGATCTCGTCTACTTTTGTGTCGATCATATAGAAATCGTGCTGCTCTAAAAGCTCCTGATATGTGCCGGTCTCGGCGAGCAGACGTTCCATTTCTTCCGGTGTGGCATCGCCCATCTGTTCATACATACGGTTCATTTCCGCTTCCATTGCAAATAAAAACTGAAAAGCAGAACGCAGGACATCACCGATCGTCATGCCCTTTTCCAGGACAGAATGCTGATCCAGATAGCCGACACGGACATTTTTTGCCCATTCGACCGTTCCCTCATCCGGTGTCAGTTTTCCGGTGATGATATTCATAAACGTGGACTTGCCTTCTCCGTTTGCACCGATCAGGCCGATATGTTCGCCTTTGAGGAGACGAAAAGAAACATTGTCGAAAATCGCACGGTCACCAAAACCATGCGTCAGATTTTTTACATTTAAGATCATAATTACTCCTGTCAAATTTTGTGAAGTTATGAAAGTTATGAGATGCCATATGAATTGTTTCGTACTTCGTACTTTCACAATTCTTTCTACGCTCCGCTTCGGTCGGGGCGGGTTTCAAGGTCTTTCATCCACTTATGAGCAAGCTCATGTGGATTTAGATCTTTTGATCCTGGCATCTTATTATCTTACCATAAAAGAAAGGGGTTGCACAATCGAAAAAAAAGGAATATCCTTACTGCGATTCTTGTGATAAAATAACGGGTACAAAAAGATTTTTGAAAATATATAAGGAGGAGCATATGACAAAAAAACAGCTTGCACTGGAAGTGATCGAGCGTTTAAAGAAGGAATATCCTCTGGCAGACTGTACGCTTGATTATGATGCGGCATGGAAACTGCTGGTCAGTGTCCGGCTTGCGGCACAGTGTACGGATGCCAGGGTAAATGTTGTGGTTCAGGATCTCTATGCGAAATATCCGGATGTAGATGCTCTTGCGGAAGCGACACCGGAAGAGATCGAGGCGATCGTAAGGCCATGCGGTCTTGGAAAAAGCAAGGCACGTGATATCAGTGCATGCATGAAAATGCTGCGTGATGAGTACGACGGCAAAGTGCCGTGTGATTTTGATGCGATTTTAAAGCTTCCGGGCGTGGGAAGAAAGAGTGCAAACCTGATCATGGGCGATGTTTTCAAAAAGCCTGCGATCGTCACGGATACGCACTGCATTCGTCTGACAAACCGTATCGGTCTGGTAGATGGGATCAAAGATCCGAAAAAAGTCGAAATGGCACTTTGGAAGATTATTCCACCGGAAGAAGGTAGTGATTTCTGCCACAGACTCGTTTATCATGGCAGAGAGGTCTGTACAGCGAGAACAAAGCCTTACTGTGACAGATGCTGCCTGGCGGATATCTGTGCAAAAAATGGAATTTAAAAAATGGAGGTAATAAGGAAATGAGAAACGCGGCAACAGATCTGACAGAAGGTACACCTTGGAAGATTATCATGCGATTTTCGATTCCATTATTTTTTACGTTTTTACTGCAGCAGTTTTATAACATGGTAGATACGATCGTTGTAGGCCAGTTCCTTGGAAAAGATGCACTGGCGGGTGTTGGTTCTACCGGGGCGATCAATTTTATGATCATCGGATTCTGTATGGGACTTGCCAATGGTTTTGTCATTCCGGTTGCACAGCGTTACGGGGCAAAAGATTATAAAGATATGAGAAGGTTTGTGGCAAACAGCATCTGGCTGACTGTTTTTTTTTGCGGCGATCATGAGCATCACAGTCTGTATTTTATGCCGCAGCGTGCTGATCGCCATGAAGACACCGGCAGATATCCTGGATCTTGCATATGATTATATTTTTATCATTTTTGCAGGGATACCGATCACACTTGCCTACAATCTCCTGACCGGGATCATCCGTTCTCTTGGGGATTCCAAATCGCCGCTGATCTTTCTGCTGATGGCAGCAGTGGCAAATATCGGATTTGATATCCTGTCAGTAACGGTTTTGAAACTCGGCGTTCGTGGACCAGCTTTTGCGACACTGCTTGCACAGGCATTTTCCGTGGTACTGTCTCTGTGGTGTATAAAGACAAAGTTCCCGATCCTGAAAATGGAGCCGGGAGAATGGAAATTGCATGGCAAACACATCGGTATCCTCTGTAAAATGGGTATTCCGATGGGACTTCAGTATTCGATCACAGCGATCGGCAGTGTCGTGCTTCAGACCGGTATCAATACACTTGGTTCGGCAGCCGTTGCCTCGGTTTCGGCGGCATCGAAGCTTTCGATGTTCCTGGCGTGTCCGTTTGATGCGATCGGTTCGGCCATGGCAACTTACACCGGACAGAATGTCGGGGCAGGCAAGATCGAGCGTATCGGTCAGGGATTAAAGGCGTCCGTTCTGATCGGTATCACATACTCGATCCTGATTTTCCTAGTCATGCTTTTTTCTGCAAAATACTGGATGCTTCTGTTCATAAATGCATCCGAAACGGAGATCATACATAATGCAGTGCTGTTTATTCTTGCAAACAGCGGATTTTACATTGCACTTGTTTTTGTCAATGCGGTTCGCTTTACCATTCAGGGAGCGGGATTCAGCGGTCTGGCAATCCTTGCAGGTGTCATGGAAATGATCGCAAGAGCCATTATCGGCGTGATTATGGTTCCGTATCTGGGATTCGCAAGCGTATGTTTTGCCAGTCCTCTGGCATGGATCATGGCAGACTGTTTCCTGATTCCGGCGTACTGTCATGTGATCCGAAAGCTGAAACAGAGAAGGGCACAGGGTGTTCCAAATATGTAGATTTTGTTAAGAAGTGTTAAGAAAAGTTGACATTAACCGCATCTTCATTGTACAATGAAAAAGGGAGTGGACTTGAAACACACTGAAAATCAGAGAGAAAAGGGGGATTTTTCATGTATAATAAAAAGAAAATTGCGACATTACTGGTAATCGGAATGGCCGCAATGTTTATGATGAACGGCTGCCAGAAAAAGGCATCTGAGACGGAGACGACGAAACAGACGACAGCTCAGAGCGAAAGTACTGCACAGACCGAAGCAGCCACAACATATACCTCAGAGAGCAATTCATTTTCTTTTGATCTTCCGGATTCTGCATGGGTGGCGACAAAGGAAGGCATTGAGAATAAATGGGCATTTATGAAAGAAGGCGTCGGCACGATCCGGATCACGCACAAAAAGTCAAAGATCAAGGAGAAGAATCTGCCGCAGTCTCAGGAAGATGCGATTGCTCTTTTAAACGATATCCAGGAGAATGCATTTTCTCAGGTAGAATATAAAAAAGACAGCACCAATGGTACAGAGCTTTATTATTATGCTGCATCCACGCAGGACGCAGATCTTGGTTACGTTTATCTGATCAAGTATCTGATCAATACGGACACCGAGAGTTATACGATCACGGCAAAACTGACATCCAGTGACAGTACGGTGCAGCAGGCAGTGAAAAGTGCCGTTACCAGCTTCAAAGTTTTAAATGATGACAGTAAAAAGACAGATTCTGGTGCAAACTCCGGATCTTCGGCAGACGGCAGTACATCTTCGGATAATGCCGGTAACAGTTCTGATTCGGAAAATACAGGTGATACTGCTTCAGACAATACTTCCGGTGAAAGTACAGGCGATTCTTCCGGTGCATCGACCGATGAGGAATACCGCTATTTCTTTGATGCAAACGGAAATACGATCTACGCTTATCCGTCTGAGGACGGCACTTGGCGTGATGATAACGGAACTTCTTATATTTTCCTGGAAAACGGCGTAGAAGATTCCAACGGCACACAGTATTATTATGATCCGCCTCAGGGAACAACAGGTTCCGGATCAGAGTCGGATTCTTTGACAGGTTCCGGCAATTCTTCAGATAATGGCATGGTCATTGGTTTCTATGATATCAATGGAAACTATCAGACAGCGACACAGGATGCAAACGGAAACTGGATCGGCAGTGATGGAAAAACCTACACTTTCGATGAAAAAGGGGCAACAGACAGCGACGGCAATTTCAGCAAATGGTAAAACAGGATATAAAGGAGTGTAAATATTATTATGAAAAATAAGGTATTACATTTTATGGCAGCAGCAGTCCTCTCATCGGCTCTTCTGATGACAGGATGCGGCAGCCACAGTGGGGATACGAACAGCAGCACAAAACAGACCCAGGATCAGACACAGCGGGGAGCAGGTCAGGATTCTGCCCAGACTTCAGCCGCAGAGGATCAGAATCAGGCATCGGATGACCAGAATCAGGGCCAGGATACGCAAACACCGGAAACATATCCGGATCTGGAGACAAGAGTGGAAACAGAGGTAGTGCAGCAGCCGGAAACACAGGCACCGGATACCGAGAATAACATCGATAATCCGGCAGCCGATAATGGTAAAGGCGATACCAATGGCTTCTATGATGATGGCGGAACCTGGATCACCGTTCACAAAAACAGCCAGGGACAGTGGGTTGATGAAAGCGGTATGACCTACCAGTTTGGCGATGATGGCGTAACCGATCAGAATGGCGTTTTCTATCCATATTAAACCGGTTTTTGATTGACATTATATCTGCGAAAGCGTAGAATATGGAAGTCAAAGAAGGTAACAACCAGAATGGAGGAGTATAGATGAAAATGAGATCAAAAATCGTAACTTGTCTGGTACTCGCTCTGTCCATTTCCTGTCTGGCTACCGGCTGTAAAAAGAAAGCACAGGAAACTGAGACGAGCAGCGAAACGATTCGTGTTACAGAGAAACAGACAGAGAGCGAAACAGCAAAGAAAGCTACAAATACATCCACAACATTTAAATCAAAAGATGGCAGTATTTCTATCAAACTTCCGGATGACACCTGGACAATGAAAAAAGAAGGCACAAAAGAATGGACCTTTGAGTCACCGAACCAGGGAACGATCACGATCGTACATTATTCCGGAGATGAGACGAACGGACTTGTTTTTCCGTCCTCTGAAGAAGAAGTACTGAATAATCTGGAGAAAGCCGGAAAATCCAAAACCGATTATGCAGTTGTAGAATACAAGAAAAATACCATGGGTTCTTACGAGGCATATCACACAACCATCAAATGTAAGAGTACAAACAGTAAGTATGCGTACTCGGTAGCGTATAACCTGGTAGGAGATGAGGATATTTATTCGGTCAATGGTCAGGTTATGCAGGATGATGCAACGGCAATGGAAGCGATCCGTACTTCTGTGGAGAGTCTGAAACTGCTGAAAACATCGAGCACAACAACATCTGAGACTAAAAAGAATAATATAACATCTTCCGAGTCGAACAGTACAACACAGTCCGAGTCCGGAAGCACAGCTTCTACCGATGGCAATTCTGATTCCAACCAGAACGGTCAGTATGTTTATGACAGCAACGGCAACGCAGTCTATATCTATCAGGACAGCGACGGAAACTGGGTAGACAGCAGCGGAGCGATTTATTATTTTGATGCAAACGGTATCACAAACAGCAACGGTGCAAGCTTTACCTACAATCCGCAGGGTGGAAACAGCGACAATAATAACAACAACGGCGGAAATAACAATAACGGCGGTGATAACAACAATAACAACGGCGGAGCTACTCAGACCAGCAGTTTCTATGACAATCAGGGAAATCTGATCACAGTTTATAAAAACAGCAACGGAAACTGGGTAGATGGAAACGGCATTGTTTACACCTTTGGTCAGTATGGTGTAACCGATAATTACGGCAATTATTATCCATATAGCAACAGCGGAAATAATAACGGCAACAGCGGAAATAATAACGGCAACAACGGAAATAATAACGGCAACAACGGAAATAATGGCAACAATGGAAATAATGGAAACAATGGCAATACCGGCGGCAGCACCAACGGTTTTTATGATGACCAGGGCAATTATATTTCCGTGACACAGGATGCAAACGGAAACTGGGTAGACAGCGGCGGAATGCAGTATACATTCGGTAACGATGGCGTAACCGATGCAAACGGAAACTTCTATCCATACTAAAAACAGAAAAGTGCAGAGACGTACATCATGTAATCATGCAGAATATACAAAGGACAGCAGAGAAAATCTGTTGTCCTTTTTACGTTAATTGGAAAAGATTCAAACTTTTATAAGTGGTGGGCAACAGATTTGTCTGAGTGGGGTTTCATTTTCGAATAGTAAGATTCTTTACATGGATTTTACATGGCATTGCAGAGGATTTGATCTTGTGGCAGTAAAATAAATTTATGGTTAAAGGTAGAATGCCATTTTTATGGGATTTAGCCCAGGTCTCACGTGTGTCTGGCTTAAATGCACGCAACGAAAAAGCTGTTCAGGGCATCACATTTTATTGAGGAGGACAAAATAATAAATGAGAAAAGTATATATGAACCGGGAACTGTCGTGGCTGAAATTTAATGAACGTGTTTTGGAAGAGGCGGAAAATAAAAAAGTGCCGCTCTGTGAAAGACTGAATTTTGCAGCAATCTATCAGAGCAATCTTGATGAATTTTTTATGGTGCGTGTGGGATCGCTCGTAGATCAGATGCTTTTGAAGAAAGATATCCGTGATAATAAAACAAATCTTACACCGGGGGAGCAGATCAAAAAGATCCTTGCGGAAGTCGGAAAACTGAACCGTCGCAGAAACGTCGTTTACGATGAAATCATGGAAGAACTGGAAGAATATGATATCTGCATCACGGATTTCAAGAAGATGAATGAAAAAGAAAGCGAATACGTTAAACGCTATTTTCAGGGTGAAATCGCACCGATCATTTTCCCGACGATCGTGGCAAAAAGACAGCCGTTTCCATTTCTGCGAAATAAAGAAATCTATGCAGTCGTAGTGCTGGAGACAAAGAGCGGAAAAGAGAAGCTGGGTATCATTCCATGCAGCAGTGGTATGTTCAAACGTCTGATAGAACTTCCCGGCAAACGCGGCACGTATATTCTGGCAGAAGAAGTGATTCTCCATTATATGCCGGAAATCTTTAAGGGTTATCGTGTAAAAGCAAAATCACTGATCCGCATCACCAGAAATGCAGATATTGACGCAGACGCACTGTATGACGAAGATCTGGATTATCGTGATTTTATGGTGGAAGTGATCAAACAGAGGAAAAAACTGGCTCCGATCCGTCTGGAATTGTCACGGGAAATGGATGGTGAAGTGATCAGTACTCTGTGTCATTATCTGGATCTTGACCGTGACTATGTCTTCTATAATGAGGGACCGCTGGATTTGTCATTTGTCTATGAAATCCAGGATAAACTGCGTTACGTGCCGGAACTGTTCTATCAAAAACGGATTCCGCAGAAATCTGTGCAGTTTGAAGAAGGCAGACCGATTCTGGATCAGATTCTGGAGGGGGACAAATTTTTATCTTATCCGTATGACAGCATGAAACCGTTTCTTACGATGCTGCATGAAGCTGCAAACGACAAAGATGTCCTTTCCGTAAAAATGACGCTCTACCGTGTGGCAAAACAGAGTAAAGTGGTGGAAGCTCTGATCGAGGCAGCGGAAAATGGCAAGGAAGTGCTGGCACTTGTAGAATTAAAGGCAAGATTTGACGAGGAAAATAACATCGAGTGGTCAAGAAGGCTGGAGCGTGCCGGATGTCATGTGATCTATGGGCTGGATGGATTTAAAGTACATTCCAAACTGTGCCAGATCACCAGAAAAGCCGGCGATGAAGTGCAGTATATCACGCAGATCGGAACAGGAAATTATAACGAAAAAACAGCGTGCCTTTACACAGACCTTTCCCTGATGACAGCCGATACAGAGATCGCAAAAGAAGCGAGAAGAGTTTTCCAGGCACTGGCGATGGGAGAAATCGTAGAACACACAGACAAATTGCTGGTAGCACCGCTCTGTCTGCAAAATAAAGTGCTGGCGATGATCGATGATGAGATTGCAGCTGCACTTGCCGGAAAAGATGCTTATATCGGGCTGAAAATGAACGCTCTTACTGACAAAAAGATCATAGACAGGCTGATCGAAGCTTCCTGTGCCGGAGTAAAGATTGATCTGATCATCCGCGGTATCTGCTGTCTGATCCCGGGCGTAAAAGATGCAACGGAAAATATTCGTGTGATCAGCATTGTAGGAAGATTCCTGGAACATTCGAGAATTTATATTTTCGGAAGTAAGGGAAGAGAGAAAGTTTATATTGCGTCAGCCGATTATATGACGCGAAATACCTTAAGACGTGTGGAAGTCGCAGCTCCTGTCTGCGATCCGGCAATCAGAGAACGTCTGCTTGAGATGTTCCGGATCATGTTAAATGATAATCAGAAGGCCCGCCATGAGGATTCAGAAGGAAATTACAGAATCCCGATGACGATCGAGCGTCCGGTGGATGCTCAGGAAACCTTCTATCAGCAGGCGTATGAAGCAGCAGCGTCAAAAAACGTGTGACGGCGACTGTTTTGTGTTTATAATAGTCTTATTTTCAGGTATGATAAATGTAAAATGTATCTGCTCACGACAAATTCCCCGCCGCAGGGCAATGGGCGCAATGTGCTCCATCTGGACTGCCATGCGGAGGCATTTCGGCATAAAAAAAGGACACCGCAATTTTGCGGTGTCCTTTTGTATAAGCTTTTGAAAAGTTTGATTTCGGCAGTCTTATTCTTATTTCTGAGGACCAGCGGAAACCAGAGCTTTACCGGCAGCATTTCCTTCGTATTTAGCAAAGTTCTTGATGAATCTGTCAGCCAGATCTTTTGCTTTTGTTTCCCATTCGGAAGCATCAGCGTATGTGTCACGTGGGTCCAGGATAGCTGGATCAACGCCTGGCAGTTCTGTAGGAACTTCGAAGTTGAAGTATGGAATGGTCTTTGTAGGAGCATTCTTGATATCTCCGTTCAGGATAGCATCGATGATACCACGAGTATCTTTGATGGAGATACGTTTGCCTGTTCCGTTCCATCCTGTATTTACCAGGTATGCTTTTGCACCGCTCTTCTCCATTTTCTTAACCAGTTCTTCTGCATATTTTGTAGGATGCAGCTCCAGGAATGCCTGGCCGAAGCAAGCTGAGAATGTCGGAGTCGGTTCTGTGATACCACGTTCTGTACCAGCCAGTTTAGCTGTGAAACCAGACAGGAAGTAGTACTGTGTCTGAGCTTCTGTCAGGATAGATACTGGAGGCAGTACGCCGAATGCATCTGCGGACAGGAAGATTACATTTTTTGCAGCCGGTGCAGAAGAGATCGGGCGAACGATGTTCTGGATATGGTCGATCGGGTAAGATACACGAGTATTTTCTGTTACGCTCTTGTCAGCGAAGTCGATCTTGCCGTTTTCGTCCAGAGTAACGTTCTCAAGCAGAGCGTTACGTTTGATTGCATTGTAGATATCCGGTTCGGATTCTTTGTCCAGGTTGATAACTTTTGCATAGCATCCACCTTCGAAGTTGAATACGCCGTTGTCATCCCAGCCGTGCTCGTCATCACCGATCAGCAGACGTTTCGGGTCTGTAGAAAGAGTTGTTTTACCTGTTCCGGACAGACCGAAGAAGATTGCTGTGTTTTCACCGTTCATGTCAGTGTTTGCGGAGCAGTGCATGGAAGCCATGCCTTTCAGCGGCAGGAAGTAGTTCATCATAGAGAACATACCTTTTTTCATTTCTCCGCCGTACCATGTATTTACGATAACCTGTTCTTTGCTTGTGATGTTGAACATAACAGCTGTTTCAGAGTTCAGACCCAGCTCTTTGTAGTTCTCAACTTTTGCTTTGGAAGCGTTGTATACAACGAAATCCGGCTCGAAGTTTTCCAGTTCTTCAGCAGTCGGTTTGATGAACATGTTTGTTACAAAGTGAGCCTGCCAAGCAACCTCAACGATGAAACGGATTGCCATACGGGTGTCTTTGTTGGCACCGCAGAAAGCATCTACTACGAACAGTCTCTTGTTAGACAGTTCTTTGATAGCCAGTGCTTTTACAGCATCCCATGCTTCCTGAGTAGCCGGATGGTTGTCGTTTTTATATTCATCTGTTGTCCACCATACAGTGTCTTTGGAATTCTCATCTTTTACGATAAATTTGTCTTTCGGAGAACGACCTGTGTAGATACCAGTCATAACGTTGACAGCACCCAGTTCACTTTCCTGGCCTTTTTCAAAGCCTTCCAGAGTAGGTTTTGTCTCTTCTTCGAACAACATCTCATAAGATGGATTGTACACGATCTCAGTAGTTCCAGTGATGCCATACTTGCTTAAATCAATTTTTGCCATCTGATTAACCTCTTTTCTTTTATACTTAAAGTTAAAGAAATGATGCCCACTTCTCTATCATCATTATACATATTTACCCGGCAAAATCAATAAAAACTTTCTGAACTTTTTGCTGAAAATGTATGAAATCTGCTGTTTCTGAATGAGTTTGAACGAATAACAGCAAAAAAAGCGGGGAAGAAACGCCAGATCATGCACGAGAGTTGCTCAGTTTTGAACGTTTAGTCAGGCGAACATATAAATAGAATATTTTTTTCATGTGAAAATTATATAATGATGCCAGGGTCAAAAGGTCTAAATGTCGTCCCTGCCTGTACGGGAGTGATTATGTGGCTCAATTTGTGGTAATTGTGTCTTGCACAGTTTGAGAAAGTACTTTAAACTTAGCAGATGTAAAAATGAATATTAGGAGGTAAAACAAATGGCACTGAATAATATAGGAAATATGATGAAGATTATGAATGCATGGAATATATTTAAAAGAAACCACCCGAAATTCCCGGCATTCTGCAATGCAGTTTCCAAACGGGCTTTAAAGGAGGGCAGCATCATGGCGATCACGGTTACCACACCGGATGGCGAAAAGATTGAGACGAATCTGAGAATAAAGGCAGAGGATCTGGAGCTTTTGAAGGAACTGACCAACTGACAGAGTGCGAAAGAGGATTGTGAATGTCCGCTTTGCATCAAAGACTGAGATTGCTCAGGGTTTCTGAAAAAGGAGTGAAAATAAAATATGAATGATATAAAGCGGCTGGCAGGATATATCGGGTCATATAAAAAAGATATGATGCTTGGTGCTTTGATGGTAATGATCGAGACAGCGTTTGAGCTTGTCATTCCGATCATGATCGCGGATCTGATCGATGTCGGGGTGGCAAACCACGATCTTGCCTATATTTATTCCAAGGGCTTTCAAATGGGGATCTGTGCACTTCTGGCTCTGGTGACGGGGCTTCTGTATGCACGGTTTGCAGCGAGGGCTTCTTATGGATGGGGAGCGAAGATCAGGGAGGCAGAATATGCAAAAGTGATGCAGTATTCTTTCTCAAATCTGGATCATTTTGATACCTCGTCTCTGTTCACGCGAATGACCACGGATGTCACGGTTCTGCAGAATCTGATCAATTCCGGCTTCCGTCCGGTGACGAGAGGTCCGTCGCTTCTGATCCTCGGCATCGGTCTTTCTTTCTGGATGAATCCGAAACTTGCCATTGTTTTTCTGGTGTGTACGCCGGTTCTTGGCATTGTTTTATTTCTGATCGTCCGGAAAGTGGCTCCTATGTATACAAAGCTTCAGACAATCGTTGACCGTCTGAACCATGTTGTGCAGGAGGGTGTGACAGCGATCCGTGCGGTCAAGGCGTTTGTCCGCGGAGAGTACGAAGAAGAAAAATTTGATGCAGTAAATACAGATCTGAGTGTTTCAAGTGAACAGACTTTTCACTATGCGGTGCTGAATCTTCCGGCATTTCAGGTTGTCATGTACAGTGCGATCGTACTGATCATGTGGTTTGGCGGAAATATGATCTTAAGCGGTAGTCTTAAGGTTGGTGATCTGACCGGATTTTTAAGTTATGTCATGCAGGTTGTTAACGCTCTGATGATGATTGCAAATGTTTTTCTGCTGTTGACGAGATCTCTTGCCAGTGCACATCGTATCGCAGAAGTGCTGGATGAGAGGATTGTTCTGAAGTCTCCGGAAAACGGGGTACAGAAGGTCAAAGATGGAAGCGTGGATTTTGAACAGGTATCTTTTAAATATCACAAAGATGCGAAAGCGTATGCACTGTCAGATGTTGATCTGCACATCAAGGCCGGGCAGACGATCGGTGTGGTCGGTGGAACCGGAGCCGCCAAAACGACGCTCGTGCAGCTGATCCCGAGGCTTTATGATGCGACCTGCGGCACGGTGAGAGTTGGCGGTGTGGATGTAAAAGCATATGATCTTCATGCACTGCGGGCGGCAGTCGGAATCATTTTGCAGAAAAATGAGCTTTTTTCCGGAACGATACGTGATAACCTGAAATGGGGCGATCCGGATGCAGATGACGAAAAAATCTGGCATGCATGCCGTGTGGCATGTGCGGATGAGTTCCTGGAGCGTTTTCCGGACGGACTGGACACCATGCTTGTGCAGGGAGGAAATAACCTGTCCGGCGGGCAGAAACAGAGACTTTGTATCGCAAGAGCACTTCTTGCCAGTGCGAAGATTCTGATCTTTGATGATTCTACAAGTGCAGTCGATACGGCGACGGAAAAGAAGATCCGCAAAGAGCTGGCAAAACTTGGCGATGTGACAAAGATCATCATTGCACAGAGAATTTCTTCTGTGATCCATACGGATCGGATCGTGATCCTGGATGACGGTAAGATCCATAATATCGGAACGCATGAACAGCTTCTTAAGGAGGATGCAATTTATCAGGAAATTTATGCTTCTCAGATGAAAGGAGGAAACAGCGATGGCATCGAAAACGAAGAATGTTAAACGGCCGGAAAATATGCAGCACACACTGCGGATTTTTGTTTCTTATCTTGGACGGCATAAATTTATGCTTCTGATCGTCAGTATTCTGGTAACGGTAAGTGCCCTTGCAAACCTTCTTGGAACTTACATGATACGTCCGGTTGTCAATAATCTTGCAAACGGGGATCTGCATTCACTTGCCATCGGAGTGCTTGTGGCAGCCGGCATTTTTGCCATCGGAGCACTGGCAGCCTGGGGCTATTCTCAGACGATGGTAAAAGCTGCCCAGCAGGTTGTTTTTGATATTCGAAGAGATTTGTTTGCACATATGCAGACACTGCCGCTTCGCTTTTTTGACCAGAAGCGACACGGCGATATCATGAGTCTGTTCACAAACGATATTGATACGATCGCAGATGCTCTCAATAACAGTTTTGCGATGGCAATCCAGAGTTTTATCCAGATGATCGGAACCCTTGTGATCCTGTATATCCTGAACTGGAAACTGTCGCTGATCGTGACGGTCTGCTATGGTATCATGTTCTGGTATATGAAATTCAGCGGAGCAAAAAGTAAGGTTTTTTATGCGAAACAGCAGCAGAGCCTTGGTGAGCTGGACGGCTATATTGAAGAAATGGTCAGCGGTCAGAAAGTAGTCAAAGTCTTTAATCATGAACAGGCAAGTCTTCAGGAATTTCTGGAGAAAAATGAAAAACTGCGAAAAGAAGGAACCGGTGCACAGTCTTATGCGGCAACGATGGTTCCGGTAGTCGTAAGTATATCTTATATTAATTATGCAATCGTGGCAGTTCTCGGAGGAATTCTGGCGATGCGTGGAATGGCGGATGTCGGAAGTCTTGCAAGTTATCTGGTGTTTGTGCGTCAGGCGGCACTCCCGATCAATCAGTTTACACAGCAGAGCAATTTCCTGCTCTCCGCACTTGCCGGAGCAGAGCGGGTGTTTGATGTGATGAATCTGGAGCCGGAAGTGGACGAAGGGGATGTGACGCTTGTCAATGTCAGAAAAGAAAATGGCATCCTGAAAGAATGTCAGGAAAAGACTGGAAAATGGGCATGGCGTTCAAAAGATGGAGAACTGACGATGCTTCGCGGTGATGTCCGTTTTGAAAATGTTGATTTTGGTTATACGAAAGAGCATATGATCCTGAAGAATATCAGCCTGTATGCAAAACCGGGACAGAAAATTGCTTTTGTCGGATCGACCGGAGCCGGAAAAACCACGATCACCAACCTGATCAACCGCTTTTATGATGTGCAGGGAGGAACGGTGGTTTACGATGGAATTGATGTGCGAAAGATAAAGAAAGATGCACTGCGACACTCTCTTGGCATTGTGCTTCAGGATACGCATCTGTTTACCGGAACCGTAGCGGATAACATCCGCTTTGGAAAACTGGATGCAACGCAGGAAGAGATCGAGAGGGCGGCACGCATTGCAAATGCACACTCTTTTATCAGACGACTGCCAGATGGTTACGATACCATGGTGACGGCAGATGGGGCAAATCTTTCCCAGGGACAGCGGCAGCTTCTGGCGATCGCAAGGGCAGCAGTAGCCGATCCGCCGGTTCTGATTCTTGATGAGGCGACATCCTCTGTTGATACACGAACCGAAGAACTGATCGAAAAAGGCATGGATCAGCTGATGGAAGGAAGGACTGTGTTTGTCATCGCACATCGATTAAGTACCGTGCGAAATGCCAATGCGATCATGGTACTGGAGCAGGGGAGGATCGTCGAGAGAGGGGATCATGCAGAACTGTTGGAACAGAGAGGGAAATATTATCAGCTTTATCATGGAATGTTTGAGCTGAGCTGAAAGTTATAGGTTTTTCTTTTTCAGTGCAGAAAATGAAAGGAAAATGTTATAGAGTGCCGGACGCAAAAAGACAGGGCACGTGACACGCATCGTTTCCTGTTCGATTTGTGCCGT
>ULRL01042110.1_pt1 | contig 24764 bp, 20 predicted proteins | sample 1955391 | NCBI WGS metagenome assembly ULRL01 (sample SAMEA4835681, study PRJEB28245) | human gut metagenome | biome: gut microbiome; material: fecal sample | place: Denmark | collected 2008
TTTTTGTCAAGCACTTTTTTCGATATTTTTTTGAGCTTTCCAAGCGCCTTTTTAAAAGCTTTCCACCCGCACGCTATCCGGTTCCCCGCTGCGTTTTTGCTGGTACATCGCTTTTATTTGACTTTTGAAGAGCTACTGTCTTGCGCGACAGCTTATTTATAATACCACACTTTCAACCATTGTCAACACCTTTTTTCGATTTTCTTCATAATTTTTTCGATTTATTTTTGGGCAGGGTGCATATGGACGCTTTAACGTGGTTTCTCTATTCATTTTCTTTTTGTCCCCGTTTTTTATCCTTTTCCCCCACATCTTCCTATAATACAAATAGCCTTCTCCATCCCCTGCTTCCCCATCTTTCCCAAATCATTTATCTTCCATACTTGCGCTTTGGGTCCAAAGCAAGTATACTAAAATCTGTGATTTAACAAAGAAATGATGGTGATCTTTCCATGCTGGCGATATACGAAACCGTCAACCGGCGCTTAACCCGCGCAGACGAAATTGAGGAAGGCACATGGATCTGCCTGACTGCCCCCAGCCAGGAGGAGATCCGCGAGGTTGCCGCCACCTTAGATATTGAGCCCGCTGATGTGCAGGCCGCCCTTGACCCGGAAGAATCCGCGCGTATCAGCCTGGAAGATGGTTATACCGTCATCATTGTGGATATACCCTTAAAGGTAGACGGCGCCGCCGAGGGCGTATACACCACCATTCCCCTTGGTATTCTGTTGACCCAGACCACCATCACCACGGTTTGCTCCGTAGATACCCCCGTATTGTCTGATTTCGCTTCCTGCCGGGTGCGCGGCTTTTCTACTAAAAAGAAGATGCGCTTTGTGTACCAGATTCTGTACCGCGCCGCCACGATGTACCAGCAGGAGCTGCGCCTGATCGACCGCCGCCGCCAGGAAATTGAGAAAAACCTGACCGGTACCCTGCGCGATAGTGACTTGATGGAGCTGCATGGGTTGGAATCCACCCTGGTATATTTCGCAACCTCACTGCGTGCCAACAGCACGGTTTTGGACCGGTTGACCCGCTACAAGCGGCTGGAACAGTACCCTGATGACATGGAACTACTGGACGATGTAATCGTTGAGATTCGGCAGGCCATTGAGATGACCAGCATCTACCGCGATGATATCAAGGGCACCCGCGAGCTGTTCAGCTCAATTTTGGATAACCGCCTGAACAATGCGATGAAGTACCTGACTTCCGTTACCCTGTTGATGGCTGTCCCGACCGTTATTTCCGGTTTGTATGGCATGAACGTGGACATTGACGGCATGCCGTTTTCCGGTTCTGATTATGGATTTGTCATTGTCTGCTTGCTTACGCTTGCTATTTGTGGGATCGCTGCCTGGGTACTGCACAAAAAACATATGCTCTGATTTGTATTGTTTGCCGCATCCCGCCCGCCGGGGTGCGTTTTTTACTTTTCTGCCTGTAACATTTGGGGGTGATTCCCCTATTATATAAATAGTAAGAGGAAAGCGAGGTGTGCCGCAATGACTGATGCCGACATTGTTGCGCTGTACTGGGCACGGGACGAGCAGGCCATTGCACAGACCGCACAAAAGTTTGGCGCCTATTGCCGCAAGATTGCCATGAACCTGCTGGGCAGCCAGGAAGACGCCGAAGAATGCGAAAATGACACCTGGATGGCCGCCTGGAACAGCATGCCGCAAAACCGGCCGGACAAGCTTGCACCCTACCTGGGGCGCATTACCCGCAACCTGGCACTGGACCTGCGGGAGCGGCAAAATGCCAAAAAGCGCGGCGGCGGCCAGACCGAAACCGTGCTGGAAGAGCTGGAATTTTGCCTGCCCGCCGGAGACCACACCGCGCAGGAGGTAGAAAGCGCTGAAACAGCCCGCTCCATCAGCGCGTTTCTGCGCAGCCAGCCGGAGCAGGCACGCAACATCTTTATTCGGCGGTACTGGTACTGCGACGCCACCGCCGACATTGCCAAGCGCTACGGTATTGGCGAAAGCAAGGTGCGCGTTACCCTGCACCGGATGCGCACCAAACTGAAAGCCTACTTAGAGAAAGAAGGTGTCTGCCTGTGAGCTCCCGCGATTTATTCCGCGCGATCGGACAAATTGATGATGATTTGATTGAATCTGCCAACAAAACCCCCGTAAAGCACACCATTCTGTTGCAATTCCGGCATTTTGTTCCGGCAGCAGCTTGTTTTTGTCTTGTTCTGTTAGGGGCGGCGATGGTCAGTCAGGACCGTTCCGCCGGGGTCAGCCAGGCCGCCGAGACCGCTGATCTGAACGAAAGCGCCCCCGCCTATGAGGAATCCAACAGTCCCGATACCTTCAGCGCATTCAGCATGGAGGGCAGTGAACCAGATGCCGCCGCAGGCAGCGTTGCCGATGCCCCGTTGTCCTCCTCCCTGAAATCCGCGATGCAGGACAGCAGCCCCTTGCAGGCTCTGAGCGATATTTTGCTTGGCAGCGGCGCTTCCGGCAGTTCTTCCCTGCTGGCCCACAGTGCCGATGAGCTGTATTTTGGCGAAAGTCTAATTTTAGGCAGTTCCGCGGATGTTGTTCTCCCTGCCAGCCTGCCGGTCTACCGCAACAGCCTGCTGGATGCCGCCGACAATACCGATGCCATGAAAGCCCGTCTTCGCACGGTGCTGGATGCTCTTGGGCTGGATACCACACTGGCTGACACCGCCACGTTCAGTAGGGACAGCGCCGATACCATCTCCAAAACAGTATCTGGTATAAAGGAATCCGCCGAGCAGAACGGGTGGGATGCAGATTCTTCCGTGCTGAATTATCTCTCTGGTGCCGCACAGCTGCAGTTGAACATTCCCGAAAGCGACTGGCCCGGTGGGCTGACAATCACCGTCTCCAACGACCTGTGCACCAGTGTGGTCTGCAACAGCTCTGCCGAGGTGAAGACCTTTGCCGCCCTTGCGGAAGAGCGCGTGATTGCCGCCGACCTGCAAGAGAAATACGGTTCCCTCTTTACCTCTCTGCTTGGCGGTGAATATACCGATGTGACGGATGGAGGCGACAGCACGATCTACGGCCAGCCCTCTTCCCTCTTTGTCAAGTTCGCGGCGGATTCTTTCCATTACTTGCTGGTCAGCGTAGATACCGACGGCAATCTGTTGAGCCTGCATGAAACGGACCGCACCGTGGAGCCCCTGGGCGAATACACCAGCGTTTCCCGCGCCGAGGCTGACAAGCGGCTGGCCAACGGAGAGTTTTTGACCGACAGCTACACGGCGGAAGCGGTTGACCCCGCCGCAGAGCCGGAGCACCTTGCCAACCTGCGCCTGACCTATGTGCAGGGGAGCGCCGCCTACTACCTGCCCATGTGGGAATACACGATTGATGAGGGCCCCGCTGCCCTGGGCGACGGCGATGATGTCGACCAGACGCTGCACACCTTTTCTGCCTACTATGTGCCCGCTGTGGAGCTGGACGGAATCGACGTCCTAAAAAACAAATAAAGCCAGCAAAACCATACCGCAGGCCAAACCGCAACACCAAAATGTTCCGGGGCACAGCCTGCGGTATTTGTGTTATTGCAAAATTGCGGGTTCTGCGTTATAGTAAAGGCAACAACCTAACCGTTTTTATGTAAGGAGGCCCGCCATGCCCACCGAACCGCAGAGCCAGCCGCTAGTCAGCATTATTGTTCCTGTTTACAACGCAGCAGACCATATTGCCCGCTGTATTGAGAGCATCCGCCGCCAGACCTACCGGAATTTGGAGATCATTCTGCTCAACGATGGCAGCAAGGATGTCAGCTATGCCGTCTGCCAGAGCTATGCCGGTATTGACCGCCGCATTGTGGTGATCGACAAAAACAACAGCGGAGTTTCCGCCACCCGCAACCTTGGCATGCAGGAAGCCCACGGCAAATACTTTCAGTTTGTGGATGCGGATGATTTCATCCAGCCCTATGCCACCGAGCTGCTGGTACAGAAAGCGGAAGCCAGCCACGCCGATATGGTGATTGCCCACTACAACCGCATTGAACCGCCGGTCAGCCTGCCCAAAACCATGCGGGATACCGTGGTGGAGCGTGTGCTGGACCCCATCCTGGATCCGCAGCACCGGGTGCAGACTTTCGGCTTTTTGATGGAAGGCCCCCTGAATAAAGACGCATTTGCCTGTGGCCTGATGCAGGAGCCCGCCAGCTTTTATTACGGCGTGATGTGGAACAAGCTCTACCGCGCCGACATTGTGCGTGAGCACCCCGATGTGCGCTGCAATGAGGAACTGGACTACAGCGAGGACCTGTATTTCAATCTAAGCTTTATCCGCTACGCCCAGCAGTTCTATGCGCTTTCCACCCCCATTTACAACTATGTGCAAAACCCAGACAGCGCCGTGCATCACCTGAACCCCTTTGATGTGCTGACCACTCGGTTTGAGCTGACCACCTATTACAAAGATCTGTTCAAGCACATTGGCCTGTATGAAGAAAACAAGTACCGCCTGAACAAGTTCTTCTTTGGTGTTGCGGAAAGCTGAAGCAATCCTGCATTATTCTATTACCGCCCCGGCAGAGTTTTTTGCCGAGGCGGATTTTATTTGGCTCTATACCACATACAGCGCGCACACTGCAGCAAAAATGCCCCGGACGAGAAACGTTTCTCGTCCGGGGCATCATGATTCTTATAAAAAACTCAGGATTCCTTCAGCATATGCTGGCTTTCGGCAAAAGCCACCAGCTTTTCAAAGGTTTCTGCGCTCAGGTCATGCTCGATCTTGCAGGCATCGTGGGAAGCAACGGTAGGGTCCACACCCAGTGCAACAAAAAAGCGGGTCAGCTTTTTGTGGCGGCCATAAATCCGGGTGGCAATTTCCAGTCCCGGCGGCTCCAGGGTGATATACCCAGCACCATCCATCGAAATATAACCGGCCTGACGCAGATTTTTCATTGCAATGCTCACGCTCGGCTTGGTAACGCCCATCTCGGTAGCGATGTCGATGGAGCGGACTTCCCCGTTGCGTTCTGTCAGCATCAGGATCTTTTCCAGGTAATCCTCTGCGGATTCATAGATTTTCAACGACACTGCCTCCTTTGTGGACTTGCCATCTGTCATATTGCTATAAAATTATAGTGTTATCTTAACACATTTTTTCAATTTTGGCAAGTGTAATACTTTTTGTTTATCTTTCCGTTTTTTCTTTGCTTTTGGGGCGGATCCTCACGGTCAGGCATCATCCCGTGGTCTTGCTCTTATCGAACAACCCGCCAAAAAAGTTTGCCACGGTGCTGCCTGCTTTCTTCAAAAATTCGCGGAACGGTTCTCTTGTTTTTTCGTCAGCAGCCGTTGTTTCTTCCCGAGTTGCAGCTGGGGCTTCGGTTGCTCTTGGCATTTTGGGCGGGGCCGCAGTTTCCGGCGTGGCCGTTTTTGCTGTTTCGGGTGTGGCGGCGCTTTCCGGTGTTGCCGGAGCTGCACTTTCTGGGGTAGCCGTTTCCGGGATAGCGGTCTCTGGAGTAGCAGCAGTTTCAGGCGTTGCGGGTTCAGCACTCTCCGGCGTGGCCGTTTCCGGGATAGCGGTCTCTGGAGTAGCAGCAGTTTCAGGCGTTGCGGATTCAGCACTCTCCGGCGTGGCTGTTTCCGGGGTCGACTGGGCAGCAGTCTCCGGTGTCGCGAGGGCTGCGCTTTCCGGCGTGGCGGCTTCCACAACATTAATGTTCACTTCGGCATAAAAATCCAGGTCCACACAGCTTACCAACACGGTTGCCGTGCCGGGGGTTACAGCGGTCACGTTGCCGTCCTGGTCTACTGCGGCCACACTGGGGTCAGTCGAAGCAATATGTACCACTGCATCGGTCACAGCTTGGGCAAACTCTGCCCGGTCCTGCGGCGTAATATCGGAAAGGCTGCCGGTAAACCGCAGCTCCCCGGCCAGTGCGCACTGCTGGCCAACGGCAAGCTGCACTTCATGCGGCAGGGCAAAATCTTCTGCACTGCACCCACACAACAGGCAAAGCGCTGCTGCCAGCGCGGCCAAAATCCAAATCCTGAACTTTTTCATACCGGTTTCCATTCCTTTCTGCGGCAGTAGTGCATACATCTTAAAATGCGCCTTATCCTGCCAAAAAGCTTTCTGTAATAACGAACATCGCACGAAGTACAATTTTAGCCTCTCGGAGCGACATATATTTTCGATACGAACCTAAATGCAATCTGTAGGGGACGATGCTTGCATCGTCCCGGATGTCGGGCCTTGCCGGATATTTTGCTTTCGGGATACTAGCAAACGCTCTGCAGACGCACTTTGTGCCTCTACGCTCCCTATAAGGTAAAGGTGCATCTTTTTGCCCCGCTGGGAGATATCTGAAAATCAGCCGCCTTCCCCTTTCGCTTCATTCTTATCATAATACGCGGCAGGTGTGAAATTTTCAACATTTTGTGCTGTCCCCCGTTTAAAATTTTCCGGTTTTCCCGCTTGGCATGTTGTGGTATACTGTTAGCAGTATGATAAGTTGGGGGTGTATGCATTCTACAGCCACCGCCCCACAAGTTATACGATTTGTTTATCAAATCTTGCAAGAAATACATTTTGTATTAATGCAACACCGCACAATTCCCGCCTTGCGGCTTAAGCACCGCTCCGGCGGCTGCGGCACGGCATCTGCGTTGCAAAAATGCTCGATAAGACATCCAGTATTATCTGCGCTTTTGGCTTAGCATCTGCCGCACCTCGCTCGCCGTATCGGCACTTAGAATTATGCGGTATTGCCTTAAGTCTATCGGAGGTTCTGCCATGCTGGATATCATTCTGCTTGGCACCGGCGGCACACAGCCCCTGCCGGAGCGCGCCCTGGCGGCTGCCTGCATCACGGTGGGCGGCTCCAACCTGCTGCTGGACTGCGGCGAGGGCACCCAGACTGCCGCGCGCCGGGCCGGGGTCAGTATTTTCCGCATGGACGCCATTCTGCTGACCCATTACCACGGGGACCACATTTTCGGCCTGCCCGGCATCTGGCAGACGATGGCCGCCCAGGGCCGCACTGCCCCCCTCGTCATGGCTGGGCCGCCGGGCTTGACGGATGTGGTGCGCACCTTTTACGCCGTGGCCGGACCGCTGCCGTTCGAACTACGGCTGAAAGAACTGCCGGACTGCAAAGGCGAGTTTGAAGTGCCCGCCGGGTGCGTGCAGGCGTTCCCCCTCAAGCACCGGGTCCCCTGCTGCGGATATGCGTTCACCCTGCCGCGGGCGGGCAAGTTTGATCCCCAGCGGGCAAAGGCGGCGGGCATCCCCGTGCGTTACTGGTCCACCCTGCAAAGCGGCCAGCCGGTGGGCGGCTTCCTGCCGTCCCAGGTTCTCGGCCCGCCGCGCCGCGGGCTGAAAGTTGTCTATGCGACCGACACCCGCCCCTGCGCTGCGCTGCGCCGCGCTGCACAGGATGCCGATCTTTTGTTGATGGATTCCACCTATGCCGATGACGCCGACCTGCCCAAAGCGAAGTTATACGGCCATTCCACCTGCCGCGAAACGGGGGTCCTTGCCGCCGAAGCCAACGTGTGCCGCCTGTGGCTGACCCATTACAGCGCCGCCGTAACGGACCTTGCCCCCGGCCTTGCCGCCGCGCAGCAGGCGTTCCCCACCGCAGCCGCCGGGGTTGACGGCATGCGGCTGACCTTGAATTTTGACCCTGATTAAATGAGGTTTTCCCCTTGAAAAAATCTACCCGTCTGAACATTTTGTTTGCCATCATCATTCTGCTGGCCGCCGGGGTGCTGTGGCTCTGTTTCGGCCATCCGGCTGCCGGGTCCGGTCTGGTTGCCGTGCTGACCTATGGCGATGACAGCACCCAGCTGCGCATCCCGCTGGACACCGACCATCGCTATGATATTGATACCGGCTATTACACCATCCATCTGGTTGTGGAAAACGGCGGCATCCGCTTTGTGGAAAGCCCCTGCCCGGACCACACCTGTGAATCCTTTGGCGTACTGACCAAACAGGGCGACTGGGCCGCCTGCCTGCCCGCCCGCGCCAGCGTTACCGTTGAATAACCATACATTACGGAGGTTCCCCATGAAACCCACCTACAAGCAAGTGACCAAAACCCGCTATATTGAGCAGATCAGCCAGCTGGCGGAAGAAATTTTTGTTCAGCATTACACCAAGCTGACCCCAAAAGTAGCCCGCGCCCTGGCGGAAAAGTACCAGAGTGATATCCTGACGGATGACGAGATCCACAGCGGAACTGTGAATTATTTCATGATCTATCTGGGCAGCGATCCCGTCGGCTATTTTGCGCTGGATCTTACCCCCACGGGGGCCATGTGCCTGTCCCGCCTGTTCCTTTTGGAAAAAGCCCGCGGCCAGGGCATAGGCCGCAGCATTGTGGCCTATGCCCAAAAACTGGCCGAAGGCGATGGCCGCAGCCGCCTATATCTGCGAGTATGGGCCAAGGACCTGAAAGCTGAAGGGTTCTGCAAAAAGTGCCGCTTCCGCAAAAGCGAGACCGTCCCCATGGAAGTCCTGCCCGGCGTTACTCTCGATATCACCACCTGGGAAAAACTCTGGCGCTGACCATCCAGCCTTTTTGAAAAAAGGCTGGGCGAAAACCTTTCATGGGCCGAGCATAGGGCGGGAGTTCATCCTGGCGGACGTAAAAATTATAGAGTGTTTGCCGTATATTCCACCACGCTATTCCCCACAAAGCAACGGGCGCACAATGTGCGCCCCTACGGGTGGGATGCATACAAAATGACGATTGCGCATTATAAAACAATCTGTAGGGAACGGTCTTGACCGTTCCGCGATTTTATGGTGGATGCCACAACAAATTCATACAGAAGCCCGCCGTATATTTTGGCTCCCCTGGAGGGGAGCTGTCCGCACAGCGGACTGAGGGGTGGCTCCCCACGCAGGGCCTAAAAATAATCAGAATTTACGTCAGGCTCCCGGCTTGGTCAGGTTCACCCTGCCCTACCCCACAAATTTACCATTCACCCCAAATTTCAAACTTATCCTCATCTCCAATTCCTAATTTCTCATTCCTCATTCCTAATTGAGATAACTCCTAACTCCTCCCTCCTAACTCCTAACTTTCAAGGGGGTGCCACCTTTGAATCTTCTCCACTTCGCCGATCTTCACCTCGGCAAGCGGGTCAATGGCTTTGACCTGCTGCCGGACCAGCGCTATATCTTAGAGCAGGTCCTTGACCTGTGCACTGCCCACAATGTGCAGGCGGTGGCGCTGGCCGGGGATATTTACGATACCGCCCTGCCCCCTGCCGCCGCAGTTTTGCTGCTGGACTGGTTTTTGACCGAGCTTGCTCATCGGAACATCCCGGTGCTGGCCATTGCCGGCAACCATGACAGCGCCGAGCGGCTGGATTATGCCGCCGGGTTGCTTTCCAACCAACAGGTCTATCTGGCAGGGCAGTTCACCAGTGCCCCCCGCCGGGTCATCTTGCAGGATGAATTCGGCGAGCTCACCTTTGACCTCCTGCCCTTTGTCCGCCCCGCCACCGTGCGCCACTGCCTGCCGGATGCCGATATCCGGGATGAAGATTCCGCCATCGCCGCCGCGCTGGGCCCGTTGCCCACCGCCGGGGAGCGTCGGGTTCTGATCGCCCACCAGATGGTGCTGGGCGGCGGCAGTCTGCCCACCTGTTCCGGCAGTGAGAGCGTTGCCGCCGATGTCAACGTCGGCACGGTTCAGGCCGTGGATGCCGCCCGCTTTACCGGCTACCTGTACACCGCCCTTGGCCACATTCACCGCCCGCAGCAGGTCGGCTGCCCCACTGTGCGGTACGCGGGCAGCCCGCTGTGCTATTCGCTGGATGAGTGCGGCGCGCAGAAAAGCGCCGTTCTGGTTCATATTGGGTCTAACGGAGCTGAGCCGGAGCTTTTGCCCCTGCGCCCGCTGCACGCCATGCGCCACCTCACCGGCCCGCTGGACCAGCTGACCGCCGCCGATACCGTAACAGATGCCGAAGATTACATCTGGGCCACCCTGATCGACCCGGTTCCCCGCCCGGACGCCATGGCCGTGCTGCGTGCCGCTTACCCCAACGCCATGAAGCTGGATTACGCCCCCGGCGGCGCACTGGATACCGGCAGCGATGCCATCCAGCAGGCCGCCCAGCTGCGCACCATGAGCTTTGACGAGCTGTTCACCCGCTTTTTTGAAAAGATGCACGGCCGCACCCTTACCCCCGAAGAAACCGCAGCTCTGGCCCAGCTGCGCCAGGAGGCCGGACTATGAAACCTGTACGCCTGACCCTTTGTGCCTTTGGCCCTTATGCCGGCACCTGCACACTGGATTTGTCCGGCTTTGGCTCCAGCGGCCTCTTTCTGATCAGCGGCGATACCGGCGCGGGTAAAACCGCGCTGTTTGACGCTATCACCTTTGCCCTGTACGGCGAAACCACCGGCGCTTACCGCGAACCGGACATGCTGCGCAGCGACTATGCCATCCCCACTGATACCACCTTTGTGGAGCTGGAGTTCACCCACCGCGGCCGTACTTATACCGTCAACCGCACCCCGGAGCAGACCCGCGCCAAGCGCCGGGGCGAGGGCGTGACCACGGTTCCCGGCTCTGCCGCCTTAACGCAGGAGCCGGACGCTCCCGTGACCGGTACCAAAGCCGTGACTGCAGCGGTGACAGCCCTGCTGGGCATTGACGCCCGCCAGTTTGCCCAAATCTCGATGATCGCGCAGAATGATTTTGCCCGCCTGCTCAACGCTTCCAGCGCCGACCGGGCCGAAATTCTGCGCCGCGTGTTTGATACCGCCAGCTACCAGCGCCTTGGCAGTGCCGCCCGCACCAAAGCCGGGGAAGCTCTGCGCCAGGCCGAGCTTGCCAACCACACCGTTGTGCAGCTGCTGGCCGCTTTACAGCCTGCCCCCGGCAGCCCCCACACCGGCGAACTTGCCGATGCGCAGGACAGCCGTGACCCCTACCGTGCCCCCGCCGCGCTGGACTGGGCCGCTGAGATGATCGAAGCGGACACCGCCCTGACGGCGGAGCAATCCCAACAGCTGGATATCCTTGATGCCCGCATTGAAGCGCAGTCCGCCGCGGTGGAAGCCGCCCAAAACCGTGCCAAACTGCTGAGTAGTCTGGATGAAGCCCAGGCCAAAGCCGCCGAGCTGACTGCCCAGGCCTCCGCTTTGAATGCGGAGTGGGACAAGACCGAAGCCCGCCGCCCGGAGCTTGCCGAGCTGGATGCCAAGCTGCAGCGCTTTGCGGAGTGGGAGCCGCGCTATCAAGAGTTGAGCACCGCCGCAGCCAGCGCCAAAACCGCCCGCGCCCAGGCCGAGCAGGCCGCCGCGGCGCTGGAAAAAGACCAGAAAACTCTAAGCAGTACCGATACTGCCTTAGCCCAGCTGGAACCGCAGATCACGGCCTGCGGCGAACCGAACGCCGAGCTGGAAAGCTGCCGCAAAACCATTGAGCTGGCCCAAAGCCAGCAGCAGGACTGCCAAGCCCTGTTGGACGATATTCCCCGCCTGCACACCGCGCAAGCCAACTGGCAGCGCACTGCCGATGAATACCGGCAAAAGCAGCAGCAGGCCGATGCCGCCCAGCATTCCAGCGCCGAGATGCAGCGCGCCCTGAATGCCGCCCGCGCCGGGATTCTGGCGCAAGATCTGGTGGATGGCACTCCCTGCCCGGTGTGCGGTGCTCTGCACCACCCAGCACCGGCAGCCCCCGCCCCCAGCCATGTCACCGAAGCCGCCTGCAACAAAGCTGCGCAGGCAGCGGCGAGCGCTGCGGCGGAAGCTTCCAAAGCCTCCACCGCAGCCGGGGAAGCCAAAGCCGCAGCCCAAACCCAGCGGGATACCCTGTATGCGTGTACCGCCGCCTTTCTGGCGCGCCGCCGCCAGCATTATACCGGGCCGCAGGCCGATGCCCTGACCCCGGACGAGCTGCAAACCGCCCTGCAGGCCCAACATGACAGCCTGCGCCGCGGCCTTGCCGAAATGCATGACCGCATGGCAAATGCTGAATCCCGCAAAAAAGATCTGGAAAAGCTGACCCGCAAAAAAGCCCAGCTGCAAGCCCAGCGCCCCGACCAGGCAAACGCTGTGGAGCAGGCCCGCACCGCACAGGCCAACGCCGAAAAAGCTGCCGCGGAAGCCCAGACCCGCCTTGCCGAGGGGCAGAAAAACCTGCCCTGGCCAGATGCCGCCGCTATGGCCACCGCCCGCGCCGAGACCCAAAAACAGCGCCGCACCCTGCAAGCCGCACTGGATGCCGCCGCCAAAAGCCGCGATGCTTTTTCCAAAGAACTTGCTGCGGCCCAAAGCGCCGCCCAAACCCTGGCCGAACAGGCTGGGGATACCGCCAGCCGCCCGGACCCTGCCGCCCAGCAGCAGGCCCTTACTGCACTGCAAGCTGAGCGCAAAAACCTGCGCGACCAAAACCAGGCCGCCCTGCACCGGCTGGATACCAACCGCGATGCCCTGACCAACCTAAAAAAAGCCATCACCGCCGCAGAATCTGCCCGCGCCAACGCCGCCATGCTGGATAACCTGAGCAAGACCATCAACGGCAATCTGACCCAAAAGCAAAAGCTGCCCTTTGAACAGTATGTGCAGAGCTTTTATTTTGACGGCGTGGTCGCCGCCGCAAACCGTCGTTTTACCCGCATGACGGGCGGCCAGTATACCCTGCGCCGCCGCCAGAGCGCCGATATTGCCGCCAAGACCGCACTGGAGCTGGATGTGTTCGATGCCTACACCGGTAAGACCCGCCCGGTCGGTTCCCTTTCCGGCGGCGAAAGCTTTTTGGCGGCGCTCAGCCTGGCTCTTGGCATCAGCGATACCATCCAGGAAAGTGCCGGCGGCATCAGCGTGGATACCCTGTTTGTGGACGAAGGCTTTGGCACGCTGGACGCCGATGCCCTGCAAAAAGCCATCGACACCCTGACTGCCCTTGCCGGTTCCGATAAGCTGGTCGGCATCATCAGCCACGTCGAAACCCTCCAGGACCGCATCCCCAAACAAATCCTGGTCCAAAAGACCAAATGCGGAAGCAAAGCCCAAGTAGAACTTGGTTAATTGGAAGTTAGGAGGGAGAAGTTAGGAGTTTATGGTGCGGCTTGCGCCGCGTATTAAAATCATAACACTCTTATACTCTCTCCGTTTCCTCACTTCTAAGGCAACACCGCACAATTCCCGCCTTGCGGCTTAAGCACCGCTCCGGCAGCTGCGGCACGGCATCTGCGTTGCCAAAATGCTCGATAATGTCGGGTTGCGGTACCCGCATCGTGCTTCGGGGGCAAAAGCCCCTCGCACTCTGCGACCGCTGCCCCTGTTTCGGTTCGCTGTTTCCGCCACTGGCGGCGCTCACCTTTGCAGCATCCAGTATTATCTGCGCTTTTGGCTTGGCATCTGCCGCACCTCGCTCGCCGTATCGGCACTTAGAATTATGCGGTATTGCCCTAATTATTGCCGCTTCCAAAAATTCCGTCCTTCAACTCCTACTTCCTACCTCCTAACTTATGAACCATCTTCTCCAATCTCAACTCCAATCCTATGCTTCCTCCGGGCTTTACCCCTTGCACATGCCGGGGCACAAGCGGCGGGTGGTGCCGGCACCGGGCCTGCCCGCCGGGTGGGATATGACCGAAGTTCCCGGCGTAGATGACCTGCACGATGCAGACGGCATTCTGGCCGATGCCATGGCCCGCACCGCCGCCCTGTGGGGGGCAAAGCGAACCTGGTATCTGGTCAACGGCTCCACCTGCGGCATTCTGGCCGCCATCCGGGCCGCTGTCGTCAGTTCCGGCCGCACCGCCGTCATCTGCGCGCGCAACTGCCACAAATCCGTTTACCACGCCATTGAGCTCAACCGCTTAACGGCACACTGGCTGGGGCCCCCCGTGGACCCGGCGTTCGGCATTTACGGCAGCATCCCCCCCGCCATGGTAGCGGATGCCCTGCGCGCCTGCCCGGATGCCGCTGCGGTCATCCTTACCAGCCCCACCTATGAGGGTGTTTTGAGTGATCTTGCCGCCATTGCCGCTTTGTGCCACGCCGCCAACGTTCCCCTGATCGTGGACGAAGCCCACGGCGCGCACTATCTGCCACTGGCCGCCGCCCACGGCTGGCAGGGCGGTGCCATTGCTGCCGGGGCGGATGTCATCATTCAAAGCCCGCACAAGACACTGCCCAGCCTGACCCAGACCGCCCTGCTGCACTGGAACAGTTCTTTCATTCCGCCGCAGGAGCTGGAACGCCAGCTGGATGTGTTTGAAACCAGTTCCCCCTCCTATCCGTTAATGGCCAGCCTGGACGGCTGCACCGGCCTGCTGGCCGAACACGGCGATGCCTGGTTTGCCGCCTGGCGTGCCCGCTTGCAGCGGTTCAGCGGCGCTGTGCGCCCACTGCGCCGCCTGCGCGTGCTCTGCCATGGGATGGATGATGTTTCTGCCCACCCCGGCTTTTTTGCCCACGATTCCGGCAAGATTCTCGTCAACGGTGCTGCTGCCGGGCTGACCGGCCCCGCCCTGGCGGAACTGCTGCGCCAGGACTGGCAGTTTGAAACCGAGATGTCCTGTGGTGCCAACGTGCTGGCCATGACCTCCCCCTGCGATGAAGAAACCGCCCTTGACCGTTTTGCCGCTGCCCTGTTGGTGATCGATGCTGCGGCGGCGCAGAACGCTCCCCTGCCCGCCTCGGCGCAGGTGCTGCCCACCCCCGGCCCAGCCGCCTGTTCCATCGCACAGGCGCTTTTTGCCCCGCATACCGCGTTGGCACTGCAACATGCCGTTGGCCGCACCTCGGCGGAGTATGTCTGGGCATATCCGCCGGGCGTTCCGCTGCTGGCACCGGGCGAAGTGATCACTCCGGAATTCATCGCGGCCTGCACCGCCCTTGCTGCCTGCGGCACCCACCTGCACCACACTGGCCTTGGCGGTGGCTCCACTTTGGATGTTCTGCCATAGCACCATTCCTGTTGTGGGCAAAAAACTGCCCGCCTCCCCGCAAAAATCCCCGCTTTTGCTTGACAAACCCTATGGTTTCCGTGTATATTTAATATAATCTATATTTATAGAAGAGGTGAAATTTCATGAAGCACATTCAGACTCTGAACACCCGCGATATGGCTAAGAGCCTCCAGAACGGCGGCTGCGGCGAATGCCAGACTTCCTGCCAGAGCGCCTGCAAGACCAGCTGCGGCATTGCCAACCAGCCTTGCGAGAAGAAGTAATTTTTACTTGAACTGGCTTTCTGCCGGGACTGCCTTTTACCAAAAAGGCGCTCCCGGTTCTTTTTATGTAACCCCACTTTGATTCGGATATGAGGAATAGTATGATCCATCAATATAAACTCAACGGCTACAACATTGTGCTGGATGTCTACAGCGGCAGCGTTCACGCCGTAGACGAACTGGCGTATGCCGCCATCGCTCTGGTCGATGCCGGCCACCCCCGCGCAGAAGCTGCCGACCTGCTGGCAAAGAAATATGCTGACCATCCCGAAGTGACCGCCGAGGACATCAACGACTGCTTTGACGATATCGAAGAACTGAAGGCCGATGGCAAGCTGTTTGCCGAAGATATTTACGCTGACCATGCCTTTGACTTCAAGAATCGTTCCACCGTTGTCAAGGCACTCTGCCTGCATGTGGCCCACACCTGCAATCTGAACTGCGAATACTGCTTTGCCGCCCAGGGCAAGTTCCACGGCCAGTCCGGCCTGATGAGCTTTGAGACCGGCAAGCGTGCGCTGGATTTCCTGGTGGAGCACAGCGGCACCCGCCACAACCTGGAGGTTGACTTTTTCGGCGGCGAACCGCTGATGAACTTTGAGGTCTGCAAACAGCTGGTTGCCTATGCTCGCAGCATTGAAAAAGAAAAAGGCAAGAACTTCCGCTTCACCCTGACCACCAACGGCATCGGCATCACCGATGAAGTCATTGAGTGGGCCAACAAAGAGTGCTACAACGTGGTTCTTTCTCTGGATGGCCGCAAGGAGGTCAACGACCGTTTCCGCAAGGATATTGCAGGCCGCGGCAGCTATGACCGCATTGTGCCCAAGTTCCAGCAGCTGGTCAAGGCCCGCGGCGGTAAGGGCTACTACATGCGCGGCACCTTCACCCATTACAACACCGATTTCACCAACGACCTGTTCCACATGGCGGATGATCTCGGCTTTGACGAGCTTTCCATGGAGCCGGTCGTGAGCAAGGCCGGCAGTCCCGAAGCCCTGACCGAAGCCGACCTACCCATCCTGTTTGACCAGTATGAGCTGCTGGCCAAGGATATGCTCCGCCGTGAAAAAGCCGGTCATCCCATCACCTTCTACCATTACATGATCGACTTGGCCCATGGCCCCTGCATTTACAAGCGCATTTCCGGCTGTGGTTCCGGCACCGAATATATGGCCGTTACCCCCTGGGGCGACCTGTACCCCTGCCATCAGTTTGTCGGCGACCCGGATTACAAGCTGGGCGATATCTGGAACGGCGTTACCAACACCGAACTGCGGGATGAATTCAAGCTGTGCAACGTGTACGCCCGCCCCGACTGCAAGGATTGCTGGGCACGCCTGTACTGCGCGGGCGGCTGCGCCGCCAACGCCCTGCACGCCACCGGCGATATCCACGGTGTGTATGAATATGGCTGCGAAGTGTTCCGCAAGCGCATTGAATGTGCCCTGATGATCAAAGTAGCCGAAAGCCTTGATCCCGAGCTGGCAGGCCGCGCCGCAACGGCAGCTCCTGCCACCGACGAGGACTGTGGCGACTGTTCCTCCTGCGAATAATTTCCTTTTCCCAGGGTGTATCTGAAAAGTCGAAAATATCGGCTGTTTCTTTGTTTTCAGATACACCTTAACCGCCGAGCCAGCAAAATCGGCGTTTCTTGTTTATCCCCGCACCAAATCTTCCATCAAATTCATCTGGCAAAGCCGGAATAAGGAGCGTAACTTGTATGGAATACCGTGTTTGCCGCAATACCCCTGCCCTCTATAATGACCTCAACGGCAAAATCAGCCTGCTGGGTCTTGGCACCATGCGCCTGCCCCTGCGGGACGCCGCCGACCAGACCAGCATTGACGAGGAAAAGGCACAGGAGATTTTTGATTATGCCTATGCCCACGGCGTGAACTATTTTGATACTGCCTACCCCTACCACGGCGGCATGAGCGAAAAGTTCTGCGGCAAAGCTCTGGCCAAGTATCCCCGCGCCAGCTATCACCTTGCCAGCAAACTGCCCGGCTGGCTGTTGAAATGCGATGAGGATGTGCCCCGTATTTTTAACGAGCAGTTGGCCAACTGCCGCACTGATTACTTTGATTTTTACCTCGCTCACTCTGTGCATGAAAGCAGCTGGTCCAATTACGCCAAGTACCACGCCTATGACCAGCTGAACGAGCTGCGCAAGGCGGGCAAAATCAAGCGGCTGGGCTTTTCTTTCCATGGCAGCGCTGAGCAGCTGCCAGAGATCCTTGCTGCAGGCGATTGGGATTTTGTACAGCTGCAGCTCAATTATTTTGACTGGGACTATCAGCAGAGCCGTAAAAAATACGAGCTGTGCGCCGCTGCCGGGCTGCAGGTCATCGTTATGGAGCCGGTGCGCGGCGGGATGCTGAACACCCTTTGCCCTGAAGCCGCCGCCCTGCTGCATCAGGCCGCCCCGGAAAAGAGCCTGGCCAGCTGGGCCATTCGCTGGGTTGCCAGCCTGCCCAATGTGCTGTGCGTACTTTCCGGCATGACTACCCTGGAGCAGGTACAGGATAACGTGGCTTCCATGGATCCCTTTATTCCGCTTTCCACCACCGAGCAGGACACCCTCGCCCGTGCGCTGGATGTGTTCAAGGCCCAAAAGCTTGCCCCCTGCACGGCCTGCAAGTACTGCATGCCCTGCCCCGCCGGGGTCAACATTCCGGGCATGCTGCACGCCTGGAACGAATACCGCCTGTGTGGTGACCGCCTCGCCACCCTAAAAGAGGAATATGAGGACGCCCCCGCCGCCACCCGCGCCGAGCATTGCATCAAGTGCGGTGCCTGCCTGCCCAAATGCCCCCAGCACATCGACATCCGTTCCATGATGAGCACCATCTGCGATACGCTGTGATTTTTGGATTTACGGGGTATTTTTCCAACCTTTTTGAAAAAAGGCTTCGGCGAAAACCTTTAATCCAATAGGTACAATCGTATAAATAAGGCGCACCACGGGGATTATTCTGTGGTGCGCCTGTTTTTTGTTGTTCCTGTTTATGATCCCTGCCTATGCGGAATTACAGCAGGTTCAACCCTTGCCACGAACTTTTTCCCGCCGTCCCATTCCGAATTCCTAATTTCTCATTTCTAATTTCTAATTTTTCCCCTCTCCGCGTAAAATACCAAAAGCCCGATGTCAACACGGCATCGGGCTTTTGGATTTTCTGCATATAAAACGTTAATTTACTTATCCTGCGCGTTATGCTTCGCGGCAAACGGCAGCTTGCCGTAGATTCCGCCGGTCGTCTCCTTGGCGGCACAGATTTTATCTGCCAGGCACACCAGCCACGCTTCACGGCAGGTGGGGGGGATGGGGGTTAAGGGGAACATGTGCTTTTTGATGATCTCCCGCTCCACCGGGGTCAGCTTCCAATCCTCGCTTGCGTTGTGCAGGGCGGTGCCTGGGTGGGTAAAACCGTGCCAGTGGTGGCCGTTGGCTTTATCGTGCCAGTCATACAAAAAGTAATCATGCAGCAATGCACCGCGGATCAGCGCCCGCTCGTTTACGCGCAGGTGCAGCGTTTCCGCCAAGACGCAGGCGGTATCCGCCACGCTGACGCAGTGGGCATACACGCTGACCTTGCCGTGCTGGATGCACCGCCGGGTTGCCGTGTAGCGGCCCTCTTTTTCCAGCCGGGCGGCTGCGGCTGCCACGCGGGCTTCGATTGCCCTGCGGCGTTCCCCGCTCAACTGAAGGTCACCACATCATCACGCGGGGCCGCGGCAGGCTCCACGTTGATGGCCGTCAGCACCGGGCCGACAGAATCCGGGGTCTGGCCCTTGTAAATCGGGTGGTATTTCAGGTTCACCTTTGCCGTTACCGTGATCCAGTCACGCTGCTTCAGGTTCTTGTACTCCGTGTACTTGCAGGGGAAGCCCACAAACTGGATATCCTGCACGCAGCAGGTCATGGCAAAACGGCCGGGCACAAAGCTGTCCTTGCCGGCGCGGTTGGTCTGGCACACCTGAGCCAGGAATTTCACCGTTTTGCCGTCGTACTTCTGCATCTCATCCATGCAGTCCATATACCACACGCCAAAGAACTCTTCGGGAATCTCGATCACCGGGGCGTTTACATCGAACGGCAGCGGGTCCGGGATATCGTCATAGGCAACGCTGCCATCCTTGAACTCATAGGCGATATCGCAGCGGCGGCTGGCCTGGCGCACCAGCTTGTGGATCAGCTGGTGGCTTTCGTCATCGTTTACCGCCTCGGCACGGTTCACCACCAGCAGCTCGCTGCCGCGCAGCTTGTCCAGCAGCAGACCGCGCATGGCATTGTCGTTGGCATAGGTCTTGATGGTAGTGCCGTCTGCGGTGGCCAGGCACTGGTAAATCAGCCAGTTATCCGGCAGGGCATCGTACAGCTCCTGCACCAGCCACATGCCGTTGTATTCAATGATCACACGCCCACAGTCAGACTTTTCAGCCAGCTGCTGCAGGTGTTCGCGGTTCAGTTCCGCTTTGTCCTCAATGGTGGCAACGGTCACGCCGCCAAAGGCAAATCGCTCGGAATCATATTCCTCTTCGCCTTCCTCACAGATCAACAGCAGCGTTTTGTCGCCGGAATCAAACTGCGGGTCCTCCATTGTTTCCTGAATAAACTTGGTTTTGCCGCTTTCCAGCATACCCACGAAGAGGTAACAGGGAATCTCTTTCTGCGCCATGTTTTACTCCTTTACAAATCAGGCGTGGAACAGCTCTTCCACCTCATGTTCCTTCAGCTGGGAACCGATCACGCACACCTTGCCGGTAACATCGGGGCCGCAGGTGCGGATCTCATGCTCACCGGGCACCATGTCGAACTCGTACCAGGTGTCGCCGCCGTCCACAATGCCCTTGGCACGCAGCACAGCGCCGTACTCGCCGGAATCCAGCGTGGTCAGGATGCTCTCCAGCTCGTCATGGCTGTACTTGTGGGCAGTCTCGTGGCCCCAGCTGGTGAACACTTCGTCTGCATCGTGGTCATGATGATGGTGATGATGGCCGCAGCAGCACTCGCCGTCATGGTGGTGCTCATGCTCGTCCTGATCATCGTCGTCATCATGGTCGTGGTGGTGATGGCAGCATTCGTGGCCGTGGTCATCATCCTCGTCATGATGGTGGTGATGCTCGTGCTCATCCTCATCATCGTCGTCATCATCATGGTCGTGGTGATGGTGGCAGCACTCGTGGCCGTCCTCATCATGGTCATGGTGGTGGTGATGATGCTCTTCCTCATCCTCGTCCGCATGGGCAGCATTGGAAGCCTGTGCTTCGCTCAGAAGCTCGGCAACCAGGTCGCGCTTACCATCCATAACGGAAACGATCTGTGCACCGGTCAGTTCGTTCCAATCGGTGGTCACAATGGTGGCGGTGGGGTTCTTTTCCTGGATCAGGGCAACGGCTGCGGCAACCTTCTTCTCGTCTGCGCTGCCGGTGCGGCTCAGGATGATGCAGGATGCGTGGCTGATCTGGTCATCATAGAACTCGCCAAAGTTCTTCATATACATTTTGACCTTGTTCACATCGGCCACAGTCACAAAGCTGTTCAGGCTGACCGGCAGGGTCTCGCCCACACCCTCAACAGCGCGGGTCACATCACTCAGTTTGCCAACGCCGGAAGGCTCGATCAGGATGCGGTCAGGATGATAAGTCTCCACGACCTTTTTCAGTGCCTCGCGGAAGTCGCCCACCAGGGAGCAGCAGATGCAGCCGGAGTTCAGCTCGTTGACCTGAATGCCAGCCTCACGCATAAAGCCGCCGTCAATGCCGATCTCGCCGAATTCGTTTTCGATCAGCACAATCTTTTCGCCCTGGAACGCTTCCTTGATGAGCTTTTTGATCAGGGTCGTTTTGCCTGCACCCAAAAAGCCGGAGAAAATATCAATTTTAGTTACCTGTTCTGCCATGGTAATATTCCCTTCTATCTTAAAGTTTGTTTGTGTTGTTAGCAATCTTGTTTTCTTACTGCTAACCTTATTATATCAAACCCGTCAAGAGCTTTTCGCCCATTTGGGCCTGCCAAAATTTGAAATTTTTGAAAACTCCTTGCCCTGTCAGCGCCTTTTTATCGCGGCGTTTCCCCCGTTTGCTGCAAAATCCTCTCACCTTTCAGCAGTTTGCCCGAAAAACCGCCCAGTATCGCCTGAAAAACCGTTTTTTCTATTGAATTTTGCGCCGGGCGCGTGTTACACTTGATGTATGCTGTTTTTACCGGAATTTTGCCTTGTTCACGCCCTGTTTTGGAGGTGAGCACCTTGCCCGCTGCCCCTGCATCCCGCGCCGCCGGGCGCGAAGTGACCCCCGTGGAACTGTTCCGCCTGCTGCCCGCCCATTTCGCCGCGGTACTGGTTTGTACCTTGCTGGGAGGTATTCTGGCCTTTGCTGCCGCACGCCTTGCCCCGCGCAGCTACCAGGCCGAAGCCCAGCTGTATGTTGCCGCCGCACAGGAGGGGCTGACCTCCGGCTATGCGGAACTGCAATTAACGGCTGATTATCAGGAGCTTTTGACCAGCCGCACCATGCTGGAATCCGTTATTTCCACCCTTGGCCTTTCCACGGATACTGCCCACTTAAAAGACCAGATTACCATTCTGCACCCGGCAGATACCCATATTCTGCGCATTGTTGCGGCCGATTCCTCCCCACAGCGCGCAGCAGATATTGCCAACGCACTGGCTGCCCTTGCGTTGGATGATCTCTCTGCCCGCATGGGCACCACCCCACCCCGCCTGGTGGAGCAGGCAGCCCCGCCGCAGCGCTTTTCCGGGCCGGGGGCTGTGTTCCACGCAACGTTTGGCGCTGGCATCGGCTTTTTGCTCTGCTTTGCTTTCCTCTGCCTGCATTACCTGCGGGATGACCACATTTATACGGCAGACGATCTGACCCGTTGCCTTGGCTCTTCGCCGCTGGCCTGCATCCCGGATGCCACGCCCCGCCGCCTCCATACCCGGAAAGGCGGCCGCCCATGAAAGAACTTGCTTTGAACCACCTGCCGGAGCTGGCACCCCGGACGGTTGAATCCCTGAATCTGCTGCGCCTGCGTCTGGAACAGACAGCCCCAGACGCCAAAATCATTCTGCTCACCAGCACTACCCCGCAGGAAGGTAAAACTACTCTGGCTTTGCAGTTCTGGCAGCTGCTTGCCGGGCTTGGCCAGCGCTGCCTGCTGGTTGACGGTGACCTGCGCCATTCCGGCATCTGCCGCCAGTGCGGGCTGACCGGTGAACACAAAGTGCCGGGTCTGGCACACTATCTTTCCGGCAGCGTCCCTCTGGAGGAAGTTCTCTACCACACCGAGATCCGCGGCACCTGCCTGGTTCCGGCCTCCGGCACCACCAGCCGCCCGGCCCTGCTGCTGGAACACCCCCGTTTTGCCCGCATGGTGGAAAGCTGTGCACCAAAGTTTGCTTATCTTTTGGTAGATGCTCCAGCCCTGAGCGAATGCAGTGACGCTCTCAGCCTTGCCAAAGTATGTGACGGTGCCCTGCTTGTGGTACAAAGCGGCGGCGTTACCCACCAGGAGCTGCGCCAGGCGGCTCACCTTCTGCAGGGCTGCGGCCTGCCGCTGCTGGGCACTGTGCTGAACCGCACCCCGTATTGACCTTTTATGAAAACATGTTAGAATGGACTTGTTCAACATTCTGCATATAAGGAGAGGACTATTTTGACGACCAATGAAAAAATCGCCGCTCTGCGCGCCGCTGCCCAGGCAGCCGGTGCCCACGGTGTTTTGCTGATGACCAGCGACCCACACTCCAGTGAATATCTGCCCGCTTATTACAACAGCCTGCCGTTTTTCTCCGGCTTTACCGGCGAGAACTCCACCCTTGTTGTCACCCTGACCGGCAGCGCCCTGTGGTGCGATGGCCGCTTTTATGTTCAGGGTGACCGTCAGCTGGCCGGTACCGAAATTGAGTGCATGCACGCCGGTTCCGCCGGGGTGCCCACCGTGGAAGAGTACCTGACCGCCCATTTTGCCGCAGGCCAGACCCTGCTGCTGGATGGCAGCTGCGTGCCTGCCACCATTGCCAACGGCTATGCCGCCGCTCTGGCCAAGAGCGGCGCCAAGCTGGAAAGCAAGGATATCGTCTCCCCCCTGTGGGAGAGCCTGACCACCCGCCCCAGCCTGCCCAACACCCCCTGCGAGCTGCTGACTGTTGAGCAGACCGGCGCCACCGCCGCCCAGCGCATTGCCATGGTGCGTGACGAGCTGAAAAAAGCCGGTGCCACCGCCCTGGCTGTGACTGGTCTGGACTGTGTGGGCTGGCTGACCAACATGCGCGCACGCGACCTGCCCTGTACCCCGCTGGCCGTTGCTTATGCCCTTGTCACGATGGACAGCTGCACCCTGTTTATCGCCCCCGGCCGCCTGAATGATGCCGACGCAAAAACGTTGGCCGATAACGGCGTTTCCCTGCGCGACTACCCGGAGCTGATCGATACCGTACACGCTCTGCCCGCAGAGGAAGTGTTCCTCGTAGACGAGAAAGCCACCAATTATGACCTGTACTGCGCCCTAAACGAGCACAAGACCGTTACCGGTGCCGACCCGATCTTTGCACTGAAAGGTGTCAAAAACCCGGTCGAGCTTGCCAACATCCGCGAATGCCATGTGCGTGACGGCGTTGCCATGGTGCGTTTCCAGATGGACTTGGAAAAGGCCATCGCCGAGGGCAAAATCCTGCACGAGACTGACATTGAAAAGATGCTACAAAAGCGCCGTGCCGAAATGCCCGGCTACTTTGAGGACAGCTTTGATACCATTGCCGCTTACGGCCCCAACGCCGCCATGATGCACTACCATGCCGAGGGCGAAGTGGACAGCGTGATTGAGCCGCGCGGCTTCCTGCTGGTGGATAACGGCGGCCAGTATAACTGCGGCACCACCGACATCACCCGCACCTATCCCGTCGGCCCCCTGACCGAGAACGAGCGCAAATACTACACCTGGACCCTGCAGAGCCACATTGACATTGCCCGCGCGGTATTCCTGGATTACTGCACCGGCTTTGCACTGGACAGCTTTGCCCGCGGCCCGCTGTGGGCACACAAAATCAACTACCGCTGCGGCACCGGCCACGGCGTTGGCTACATTTCCTCGGTGCACGAAGGCCCCCAGAGCCTGCGCCCCCAGAACCCCATTGTCTTCAAAGAGGGCATGACCATCACCGATGAGCCGGGCGTTTATGAGACCGATGAAGTCGGCATCCGCATTGAGAACGAGCTGGAATGCGTGGATGCCGGCACCAACCAATATGGTCACTGGCTGAAATTTGAGCCGCTGACCCTGGTGCCCATCTCCACCGAGCCGGTCATTGTGGACGAACTGACCCGTGACCAGATCAACTGGCTGAACGCCTACCATGCCCATGTATACGAGATGCTCAGCCCCCGCCTGACCGAGGAGGAAAAGACCTGGCTGAAAGCCAAGACTGCCCCCATCGACCGGTAAAGCTTTCTTTTCCGCATTTTTGAGTTATTTGAATCACTGAATTTGTCGGCCCCTGCCGCACCAAGGCAGGGGCCGATTTTGTTTTGCCTTGGACAACACCGCACAATTCCCGCCTTGCGGCTTAAGCACCGCTCCG
>ULRL01041550.1_pt1 | contig 24213 bp, 18 predicted proteins | sample 1955391 | NCBI WGS metagenome assembly ULRL01 (sample SAMEA4835681, study PRJEB28245) | human gut metagenome | biome: gut microbiome; material: fecal sample | place: Denmark | collected 2008
AAACGTCTACCTGAATATCGGGAATGGAATTGGGAGATGATGTCGGTTGCGCGGCTGGCATCTGAACCATCACCTTGTTCAATCAGCTGTTGCTTCAATGGGGGAAACTGTCTTTCTGGAGGACTCAACCATGCTCTTGAGGCAATGGGAAAATCTCTCGGGAATACCTTTTTGAGATATCCATTGACGTACCGTACGCTCCGAAACTCCACAGGCAAACGCAATACTTGAATAACTCAATCCATTGTCCATCACCCATTTTTCAAACTCCTTCGCAGACCGAACGCCTGTTCCATGCGTCTTCATGAGAGGAGTATGCCACAAGAGCAATCTCAAGAAAATTATCTTTTTGAGATATTAAGTGTTTACCAAAATCTCTTTGGGAGATATTATTGCACAGTTAGATCGCAAATCTCCCTATGTTCTCGTGGAGATTCTCTGACAATAAAAACTCAAAATCGAATACGACTATGGAAGGCAAAAAAGAATTAACGCAAGAAGAGTACGAAGCGATTAAAGACAGAGTTGAGGAACTTCATCTTAAGGGAAACAATATGTCTCCACTTGAATATGAAGAACTGAACGGAAAACTCGCGATAATGGCTTCAGTAGAATCAGGAGGAATTCCCGTACGATAATCAATAACACTCATCTGATGTCGCGTTAATTCGTAGCAACATCACAAACGAAGTGACTCATCGCGACATCAGATTTTCGACTTTAATAAAACACATCAACAATAAATGACTATGAAGACTATCGCTATTTTATTAGTCGCAGGAAGTATCGCTCAGGCTGACATAGTAACCATTTATAGTCCAGGCGCAGACGATTATAATCCAGTTAGTCCTCCTTCGTATGTTATATGTACTTCTTTTGATTTTACTCTTAACAATTCGACTTGGTTGACAACTTCTGAAACATTGACAGATTCAGTACTTTTGCAAAATCTTACCATTTACGGAAGACAAGTTGGTAAAGGTTTTCCTGGAGGTTTAGGTATTGCTATTTTTCAAAAAAATCAAACATCCACATGGGATTTTGTAGGCAAATCATCTTGGAATAATGCTCCTTATGGACCAGGAACTCTGGTAGGTTCAAATCCATTCGATTTTGAAGATCTTAAACTAAGTACTAATGTTACGTATACGGCAGTCTTCTATGGAAAGGACAGTACCTTCAACTATCTTAAAGCGGGAAGTACAATCACCAGCCTGAAAGGTACAACAAGTTCTACAATAGAATGGGCAGATACACCAATTGCGGCACCAGCTATTGGTGTTACGAGTACTAATTCGCATGAGAATATCTATAAGGAAAATGGAACTCCTTATGATGAAACAGATAAGGTTCTTATGCCTGGTTATGAGGATTATGGGATATATATATCAGGACTAGACCGTTTGACGCCAGTTATCTCATTTACACTCGAAACTCTACCTAACGTACCAGAACCGACTACATCATCACTCAGCCTCTTAGGTCTCGCAACTCTTATGATGCATCGTCGTAGAGTCTAATCAGTCAATCAAACATTCCTTCAAAGAAACAAGGTGAGATCTGTCTATAGGTCTCACTTTGTCCTATTTCATCATACCCATACCATCTACCGTATACCCTACCTCATTCCATACACTACCCCCATTAAATCAAAAGTGCGCCCCAGTTGACAGCCCCCCTATTCCTTCCCGGTATATACAAGGAGGCTTTCACATGAAGAAAGACTTCCCCAAATGCTCCAAAATTGTTTTCCTAAAAAATGAAAATATTTTTTTCTGCATTAGGAAATGTATCAATGGGAGAAATGAAGGGAGCCCGTCCCCCCGGCCCTAGGAAAAATGATTTTTTTCACCTGTTACTCCCTCCTTTCACTTACTTCTTCTATTGAATGAGACCGGATGAAGCCTGCTTTGTATGCTATGGAGTTCTTTTTAACTTTAAATTAATTTCTAGGGATTTAATTTAGAAAAGGAATATATTTTCCAGGGAAGAACCCGGATAATTCTTATCAATGATTCTGGAATTGTTTAGAATAAAACAGGAAAGAACGCCAGGAAGACCTTTTCACTTTCTGTGAAATCTCCACTGGAATATACGGATAGGGAAGCAGGAATTATTTTTAATGATATAAAAATAAGTACACTATGAAAATAATCGATTGAAAAAATAGAAGGAAAAAAGACATTTTTCAGTTCTAATTATTTAATAACGAATACATTAAAACATCAATAGATCTTATTCAATAGGGGTGCGGGGCGTGGCGGGAGGGGGAGTTGAGTTTCTTATCTGTTGCCTCCATCCCTCAATACTGGTGATTGAGGATTGGATGGAGCTTTTTCCTTTTATACAATGAAATCAGGAATGCCTTTTTGGAAAAGGAAGAGTCGAAAGACCTTCCTATGCCCTCCTCTTTTCCTCTATTGTATGAAACCGTATCCCAGATCTAATTCTAAATTGATTTCTACGGGAATTATTCAGGAAAGAAGGTAATTGGTAAGGGGAGACATTGAAAAATCCGTATAATCAATTCTGGGGATATTCAGAATAAAATAACCCGCGTATAGATGATTCTCCGTATACTACCATCTGCATTTCCTCAAACATGGATTCTCCAAGTGATCCTGTAAAATGGAATAATAGAGAGGAAAAAGGCTTATGAAAACGTGCTCAAAATTTACAAATATATTGCAATGAGCAAGTTATGAAAAATATGGTCTCATACAATGTATATTAAAGATAAAGAGAGAGTTTTCAAATGCATACCGCTGTATTCCATGTATTGTTTCCCCGGAAATTCCATAGAATTCACAAGCACATGGAAACAAATAAGTTATAATAAAAACAATTTCACTCAATGTATAAATATAATAAATGAGGGATTTTCCAAATGTATGATTATGTATGACCGAATTCCAAGACTTCTGAGGCCAATCAGTTTTGTACGAAGACATTTTTAATTAAAATCATTCCAAATAATTAATCCTAAAATGATTCCTATGAAAATATTTAGGCTATAGAGAATGCCAATGGAGATAACAGAGAGAATCCTAGAGGGATCGAGAGCAAAAACAGTCAGCTACGGACAAAGAAAATCCTGACTGGAACAGATTTTGTGACGACGATCCCACTCCGGATGATTCCCATGAATTTGGAAGAAAGGGTAGTAGAGAGATGGTTACTCTATTGCAATTCTTTGGTTATATTGTAATCGAAAATATTATTTTTTCTTTGTATAGCTTCTTCAATATAACGTTGCGGGTTCTTTATGAATACCTCCCAGCGAATCAAATCCATATAAGATACTTGTCCAGTATATACATTATTTTTATTAGAACAATCTTTAAGATATTCGTTTTTCTTTTTTAAATTAAATGTATTATTTTTAATAATTTTAAATAGATTATTTGTTTGCCAGATATTACACTTACAATTTTGACACTCTTTTGCAATAATAGCATGATCATAACTCCCATTCACATCAGGCAAAACTATTCCTATCAAAGCATTAATTCGGCTTGTTCTCCCTCCTCGTGTTATTTCTTTTAAAGAATACGATATTTCCCATGGAATCCATTGTTGTTTTTCTTGTAAATATACTTCTCTCATATTTTTTGAAATTAGAACAATAGTGATTGAACTATCATACAAACGATCTTTTAACTTATTTTCAATCACCGTTTCGGACAAAGATGATAAATCTTCCCCATCTTCTTCTCCTTTATTGATGTTATCATACTCTTCAAGAATATTCTGAAGTTTATCTACATAGTCTCGTGCAGTTGTTGAATTTAATTCTGCAAAAGGTTCTACATTGTCATCTTTATATTTGTAGGATATGAATATTTTCTTTGCCATAAAATCTATAATTCTTGTGTTGCTTCGACTGCCTTGATTATTGCTGTTACTAATCCTTCTGTCTGATCAAGAGTTAACTGATTTAAAATAGTAATAGCGTTCCGTAATTTTAGAGATGAGTAATATTCGTTTAAATTAGATGAAATGTCAGCCCATATCTCTTTTGCCATATAACCAGTTGCAGCTACAGGTATTATAGTTAATTTATGTTTTTTGGCTATCTCAAATTCTTCTCGCATACCATCAGATAATATAGTATTACTTCCTTGCTTTTTATTTCCAAATAAAAATATAGCAATACCTGCTTGTGAAATCATATCTTTGCGATAACGAGACCATTTTTCTTTTCTTTCATCTATATCTTTTATATTTTGAGGAAATGGCCTTAAAACAATATGGTGATCTAATAATCTCCCCGTGGAGGAATACACATATGACAAAACTCCATTTACGACACTGCTGCCAACACCTAAACCGAATCCTGAGACTATTTTATTACCTGTTGCTGCCAATTGTCTTGCTATTTCAAATACAAATTTATTTGCATCATCAGGATGCATAGGATCGTATTTTTCTGCAGCGCCAGAAATAAATATACTTTTCGATAGAACCTTTGTTTTTATATGAAACAATATATCCTTAATTTGTTCAAACTTTTCAATAAGAATAGGTCGTATTCCATACCTTTTAAGATCATCCATACGTAATTCTTGACGTATTTTCTCATACGTGAAAATTTTTTCGTCCTCAAAATCATCTCTCCTAACGGAACGAAATATGCAATAATGTGGTTTTGCATCTTCTTCTAGTAAAATTCTAATTTTACTTAAAATATAAGATAAATTAGGATCATCAAAACTAAATCATATAAAGAGAAATGTTTTAGATAATAAGTCACTTTTTAAGGAAGTTATAAATAATGCATTTTTCTGATGATATATTTCATAATCATCTTTTAACAAAACAGTTTTACTTGGGTCATCTACATCACCATGCATTTTATAAATAACAACATCCCTATGTGGTATTGATTGTGCTAAATTTTCTATTGTTTTCTTTATATCAACGATTTTACCTTCATCTTCTAAAGACTCTTCTATTAAATGATCGTAATTAGTCGTCCAATATGTAGAAATAGGCAATGATGCTAAGATCCGATGGTTATCAGATAATGTAACTTTTTTCTTAAATGCTTTGATAAGTTGTTGATTTATTTCCCCTCTTCCTCTTTTTTTGTTGTAATAAAACTGTGCGATTGATAATAAATCATTTTCTCGATCAATATCTAATTTAAGTTCTTCTGCAATATCTTTCAAGAGTTCTTTCCAAGAAGACATACCACAAGACATAGAAAGTCCGGCTCCAGCGAATATAGCAGCATTTCCGTCCAATATTTCAGAAGAGTACTCTTTAATGAATTTTTTGATTTCCGTTTCCATTCTTGTAGTATCATTACTATGACGACACCTCATAGAACTTCAAGAAGGAAATATAGAGATACTCCCTTTTTCCCCATACCCCTATAAATAAAAACTGCAATATACTCATCACGAATATATTGCGGTGGAAAATTGATGGCGGACAGGGAGGGATTCGAACCCTCGGTACCGGTTTGCGGTACACACACTTTCCAGGCGTGCTCATTCGACCACTCTGACACCTGCCCGTTGGAGATTGTGCTAGATAGGAAAGCAGGGGCAGAATAATGGCAGAAGAGAGGTTTGGCAATCTTTTTTTCATCCAGAAGGAATTTTCCCGTCTTCCTCGAGTTTTTCACGTTTCCGGCTGTTGCTCGAAAAGGATGAAAAGCGCCCCGACAACACGAGGAAGTCTTCAACAGGCATAAGCAGAAACAAAGCGTATTTTGAGAAGCTTGGAAAGGAACAGGTTTCCGTGGTTCACAAAAATCCTCCATGAGAGTATGGCAGATTTCCTCCCGTCCTGCCCTGTTTTTCCCGCGGAGCAAATAAAAATTTTTCTCTTTCTCCACCTTTACGGCTTCCGGGCAATCGGGCAAGGTTCAGGCAAGAACCTCTATTGATAAACTTGCTTCCGTCCAGACTCAAGAATTGACCAGCAGACGTTTGAGGAATTTCAGGAGCGAGACGGGAAGAGAAGATTGAAGGATTCCGGAAGCCCAGAGTTTCTAGAGTTCCGGGAACACGCGGCAGGAATGAAAACCCACGCTGAAAGAAGAGAAGGCGGGACATGCCGTTTCACCGAGTATCATCATTTCCGCGGCTCCGCATTCCTCCCGTCCTCAAAAAAGGCCAAAGGCTTCCGGCATGTGCCGGAAAAGGCGTTTCCCGACCGCACTTCCCCCTTGACGGATGCCCCAAAGACAGGTTTGCTAGTCCTGCGCATGGGAGAGTCCTTTTACACACGCACCACGGAGGCCCCCTCCTCCGCTTTTGATTTGTCCCTCAGACCACCCGCTTTCAGCGAGTTCTGCGGGCAGGAGAAGATTAAGGACCGCCTGATGCTGATGGTGGAAGCCGCCAGACAGCGCGACGACGTGCTGGATCACATCCTGTTGAGCGGTCCCCCGGGCCTGGGGAAGACGACGCTTGCCAATATTATCGCGAATGCCGTCGGCTGCCGCATTCATACGACTTCCGGCCCCCAGATTGAAAAGGCGGGAGACCTGGCCGGCGTGCTGACCAATCTGGAAAAGGGGGATATTCTGTTTATTGATGAGATCCACCGCCTGCACCCGGCCATTGAGGAGTATCTGTACCCGGCCATGGAGGATTTCCGGCTGGATATTATTATCGACCAGGGGCCGAACGCCCGCTCCATCCAGCTCAACCTGCCCAAGTTCACCCTGGTGGGTGCCACCACCCGCGCCGGGATGCTGACCAGCCCGCTGCGTTCCCGCTTCGGCCTGGTGAACCGACTGGATTATTATACGCGGGAGGAGCTGTGCGCCATTATCGAACGGTCCGCGGGGCTGCTGAACGTGCCCGTGGACCCGGAGGGCGCCCTGCAGATCGCGCTGCGCTCCCGCGGCACGCCCCGCGTGGCCAATTCCCTGCTGCGCTGGGTGCGGGATTACGCCCAGGTGCGCGGCGACGGCGTGATTACGGAGCAGTTGGCGCACGACGCCCTGACCATGATTGAGATTGACGACGATGGCCTGGACGAGATGGACAAGCGCCTGCTGGAAGCGATGATTTACAAATTCAACGGCGGCCCGGTGGGCCTTTCCTCCCTGGCGGTGGCCGTAGGGGAGGACGCTTCCACGCTGGAGGACGTACACGAGCCTTTCCTGATTATGCAGGGGTATATCAGCCGCACCCCCAGGGGGCGCGTGGCGATGCCCTCCGCCTATCTCAAGATGGGAGCCGCGCCGCCCGCCAACGGCCAGGGGTGGCTGTTGTAAGCCATTCATTTACGACATGAAAGGAGTCCTGCGTTTTATGCTGGTCATCAGGCCCTCTTTCTTTTAGACTGTTTCCACATAAAACGTCAGGACGTTTTCTGTTCATCATACGCCCAAAGCTATGGCCGCACATTCTGATATTCCCTTTAAAAGACTGCCCGTCAAGATTATCGGTACGGGTTCCTATGTTCCGGAACGCCGCCTGACCAATGCGGATCTGGAGAAGATGGTGGACACTTCCCACGAATGGATTATTGAACGCACGGGCATTGTGGAACGCCGCATCGCCGCCCCTGACGAGTACACTTCCCATATGGGGACGAAGGCCGCCCAGCGCGCTCTGGAATCCTGCGGGCTGAAGCCGGAGGATATTGACCTGATTATCGTCGCCACCATCACGCCGGATACGTTCACCCCTTCCACTTCCTGCTACATCCAGGATGCCCTTGGCGCCAAGAATGCCGCCGCCTTTGACATTTCCGCCGCCTGCTCCGGCTTCCTGTTCGCCATGAAGACCGCCGTTCAGTACATCGGCACCGGCCAGATGAAAACGGCTCTCATCATCGCCGCGGAAAAACTTTCCACCGTCGTCAACTGGGAGGACCGCAGCACCTGCGTCCTGTTCGGGGACGGCGCCGGGGCAGCCGTGCTCCAGGCCTCCACGGGGGAAGAGGGGGAAGGCTCCGTCCTTGCCACGGATATCGGTTCGGACGGCTCCCTGCATGACCTGCTCCAGATTCCGGGCGGCGGCTCCCGCTGCCCCACCACAGCGGAAAACGCCCATGAACGCCTGGCTACCCTGGCCATGCGCGGCAATGAGACCTTCCGCCATGCCGTCACGCGCATGAAGGCTTCCGCCGCCAGCGTCATTGAACGCGCCGGCCTCACGGCGGACGATATCCAGCTGATTATTCCCCACCAGGCCAATCTCCGCATCATTAACGCCGTAGCGCAGCGCCTCTCCATTCCTGAAGATAAGGTGTTCGTGAACATTGAGAAGTACGGCAACACGTCCGCGGCCGCCGTCGCCATCGCCTTTGACGAAGCGCGCCGTTCCGGCAGATTCGGCAAGGGAGACAACGTTGTCCTGGTCACATTCGGCGCCGGGCTTACCTGGTCCGCCGCCGTTATCCGCTGGTAATATTCTTTTTCACCCCCCCTCCATCATCATGACCACTGAACCATACGGCAAAAAAAATCCGTTTCCCGCTCCCGTCCTCTCCGTCAGGCACATCACCGGGGAAGGCAGCCCCAAGGAAACCATCCACATTGAATACAGCCTGGACGGTTCCGGGATGAACTATATTGCCGGGGACGCCCTGGCCGTTATTCCCGCCAATGACCCCTCCCTGGCGGACGCCCTGATTGACAAGCTCGGCCTCAGCCCGGATTCCCAGGTTCCCACGCCCGAAGGGGAAACCGCAAGCCTGAAAGACGCCCTGGTTCACTGCTATGACATTACCAATGTCAACAAAGCCCTGCTGATCAAGTGGGCCGCCGCCTCCGGCAGCCAGGAGCTGGACACGCTTCTGGCCGGGGATAAGGACGCCCTCAGCGATTTCCTGTGGGGCCGGGACGTGCTGGATCTGGCCACGGAATACCCCGCTTCCTTCGAATCCGCGGAGGCTTTCGTCGGCATCCTGAAAAAGATCATGCCGCGCCTTTATTCCATCGCCTCCAGCCCGAACGCCCATCCCGAACAGGTTCACCTGTGCGTGGGCGCGGTGCGCTATACGGCCCGTGACCGCAAGCGCGGCGGCGTTTGCTCCACCTATATGGCGGACCGCCTCCAGCCGGGCCATACGGCCAGGGTATTCGTACATACCAACAAGAATTTCCGCCTTCCGGAAGACGGGGACACCCCCATCATCATGGTGGGCCCCGGCACCGGCATCGCCCCTTTCCGGGCATTCTGGGAGGAACGCGCCGCTTCCGGCGCCAAGGGCGGCAACTGGCTGTTCTTCGGCAATCCGTACAAGGCCACCGACTTCTGTTATGAAGACGAGCTGAACCAGTTGACCGGCACCGGCAAACTGAAGTTGTCCGTGGCCTGGTCCCGCGACCAGGAAAAGAAGGTGTATGTGCAGCACCTCATGGTCCAGGAAGGCGAAGAGCTCTGGAAATGGCTGGAAGCCGGCGCCTGCTTCTACGTCTGCGGGGATGCCTCCCGCATGGCGAAGGATGTGGACAACGCCCTTCATGAAGTCATCCAGACCTGGGGCCATAAAACTCCGGAGGAAGCCGCGGCATATGTGGCGGATATGAAACAGCACCGCCGTTACCAGCGGGACGTATACTAATTCAGGGCCTCGCCCCTGAACCTGTCACCGCGCCTTTCCATCTTTTCTGGAAAGGCGCTTTTTCTTTTTCCGGAGAAAACCCTTCACGCATCAATCCGGCTCCCCCTCCCGGCTTCTTTCGAGCCGGAGAAGCCATCTTCCGCCCCCCTCTCCATCAAAAACAACGCCGGACCGGGGAGAACCCGTCCGAGCAAAAGTTCCCCTCCTTCTCCAAGCGTTTCCTTACCCTTATTCCAAATCCTGCCGGGCGCTGCAAACGGCCCGTTTCACTTTCCTAAGCTTGAAAAAGAAGACCATGCAAAATAAATACAGCTTTTGCGGCAAACAACGGGCTATACCCCTTTTTCCTGGTCCTTTTAAGGACCATCTTTGAGAAAAGGAATAATTCCACCAATTCTGCAACTGATCAATATAGCTTATCTTTTTTCTCCTCTCCTCTATTTCAGCAAGCAATTCTTTCCGCGAACGAAAGACCAGAACAAAGCTCTCCAGCAACTCACCGCACAGTTTCATCCCCGCTTCTACGCTTTCTTTCAACTGCTCCAACATTACTAAGTCCTTCCTTTCAAAAGCCTCTGCCGTCTGCATGTCGGCAAACCGGAATGCGCTACTGACAGCGGAGATATTTTGTGCTGCAAAACGGTAATAACACAGAGCCGTATCCGGCAATTCATAAATATTACCCTGCAACCATGCGTGAAATGCCATTAGATCATCCTCAAAATTAGCCGTTATCGGAAAAGCATTTCCCCACTCGTATGCACTTTTTCTGATGATCATAGCAAGTCCATAATGAGCTGAAGAAGAAAAAGCCCCTTGTTGGAGCACGACAGCCGGCATTTCCCGTGGAACGGAGGGAAATGCCGGGAATTCAAACGCAACTCCCGGTTCCTCATAGACGTTAATCATCTGGCTGACTACAGCCACAGCATCCGGATACTCCATCACTGCCCAGGCAAAAAACCTGCATCTCCAGGGGAAGGAACAATCGTCCCCATCCTGACGGAGAATCCATTCATGGGAAGCCAGACCAACCGCCTGCCGGATATGAGGCCCGCGCCCCAGCGGCGTTTCATTCCGGTTCAAGATTACCCGGTACGGCCCCCTGTATTGAGCCGCCATTTCCTGCATGACGGCGAAGGTTCCGTCGGAAGATCCGTCATCCGAAAGGATGATTTCAACCGGCCCTTCATAATCCTGCCCGAATACGCTCCGGATGGCATCCCGGATGCAATGCTCCTGATTATGCCCGGTCAGGATAATGCTGATGGAAGGGAGTCGCGAAGAATTCATGAAAAAAAGTGCAGAAAAGGAAGTGAAAAAAACGAAAGGAATATTGCTCTTCCCCGTTTACATATAAGACATCATGTTCATACCGGATTCCAAATCCGGGGTCAAGGGTTGATTTTTACACCAAGGAACTTATGTTGCGCGGACGTTTTGTGATCAAGAATCTCCCCCCTTGCGGGCGGGAACCCGAAGCCGGTAAAACAGGACGAAAGATTCTGCTTTCCCTTACTGCTCCCAACACACACATTTTTTCATAAGCAATTATTTTTTAGAATCATAGAACTCTTAGAAGCAGACCCAGCCGGAATACCTCCACACCCCACCGGTTCCATGAGGTCTTGGGACAATTCTCTGTCCATTCATGCTGAACCCGGAATTTCCCAATCGGATTTGGAATTCGCTATGACAGGTTCATTCGCGCGCTGATGAATCATGGGAGGAACAATGGATTCGTCCCCTTGCCATTCACCGGTTGCGATAGTTACAACCCCATCAGAATCATGTTCTCCATATCCTGGTTCCCGTTCTATTCACGAAGCAGCTCATCATTCCCCTTACATGCAGAAACCATTCTTCAGCATTATTATCCCGGCTTATAATCTGGAGAATTATATTGCTGCCGCCCTTCAGTCAGTACTGGTTCAAACATTCCAGGATTTTGAGATCATCATCGTGGATGACGGTTCTTCCGATGAAACCGTTTCCATCATTCAATCTTTTCATGACCCCAGAATCCGCCTGGTTTCCCAAGTTAACGGCGGCGTGTCTCGGGCGCGAAACGCAGGGATGAAGAAGGCCGTGGGGGCTTACATCGCTTTCATGGACGGAGACGATTACTGGTATCCCGAGCATCTGGAGCTGGCAGCCGATTTTTTCAACCGTCATCCGGAGATATTGGCCTATGCCAACCGCTACATGAGGGATGAACTGGAGGCCATCCCGCCACGCCCTCCATCTTATCCCGAATCTATCCGGAGATTGGGGATACGGGGAGTGCTTTTCATGAATTCCAGCAATGTAATCCTGAATTCGTCTCTTGCGTCCCGGCTTCCCCCCTGGGAAGAAACGATGCCCTATGGGGAAGACGGCCTGTACTGGACACGGTGCATGCGGGGGACAGGCCTGATCGGGCTGGGAGGCTCCGTCACCTCCATTTACAGGCAGAGAGCTTCTTCCGCCATGCATGATGAACATTATCAGCATGTCTCCCTCCACTCGCTCATTGCGCCTCTGCTGAATGAGCTTGAAGCCATGAAAAATCCCAAATGGCAATTTGCCGTTCATTATCTGGTCATCAGGGAATTGCATCCCAAAAGACTGTTATCGCTCAACGTAGAAGAACGGATTTCCCTGACGGGCAGAATCAGGAAAATCATGCACCCATGCCTGAACCGGCCGTTTTTGGACTCCTATATGAAAGCGTGTTCCGCAAGAGCAGGCATGGAACAATCATTTTCCGCTCTCATGGACAGAACCATGTTCTCCTGCAAATGGCTGGACCGCCTGGAAAGGATGGGACGCTTCCTGTTTTTCCGGCTGCAAACCAATAACGGAACAGAGAGCAAACACCAAGATCCAGTCCGTTCACGATCATGAATATCGTATACGCTACAGACGATAACGGCGCGCTGGGAACGGGCGTGAGCATTGTGTCCCTCATGGAGAATTTGCCGCCCGGCGTTCATGCCGATATTTACATCATGACTGACGGGTTAAGCGGGGATAATACGGCCCGTTTCCATTCCCTGCAACAGGACTACAATCTCCATTTGCACTTCATTGACATGAAGGATAAATATACGGATTTCCCCGTCGGTTCCAAATGGTCGGCGGCGACGTATTACCGTCTTGGCCTCGCAGGGGAACTTCCCGCCACGGTAGAACGCGCCCTTTACGTGGATATTGATACCATTTTCAACAGGGACATAAGCCCCATGTATGAATCCGAATTCGGAGATTGCCTCATTGCCGGCGTTTTCACCACGGAAGATTTATCCGAGGAATCTTTTTCACGCTGGAAGAGAGAAATGAATCTGGACCGGGACTCCATTTACATCAATGCCGGCGTCATTCTTTACCATATTGGAAGAATACGCGAAGAACGTTTTGAATCCCAGGTTTTCTCCTGGGCGAAAAACAATATTCACCGCCTTTCCTGGCAGGATCAGGATATTCTGAATGTATGCTATCAGCAGCGTATCCTGTTGCTTCACCCCATGTGGAACATTTGCGACGGGGCTATCTGGTCCATTCGCTGGGAAGGCGTGACAAGCTTCAGAAATAATCCCCTGAAGCCGGCAGACCTGCTGGAAGCCGCCAGGCGGCCGGGCATTATCCACTACTGGGGCCATCCCAAACCCTGGCATCCCAACAGTATTCGCCAGGATTACGGATTGTTCTACAAGTATTGGAAGAAATCTCCGTGGAAAGATGACATCAGGGATTTCCGGAAGCAAAACGATCCCGGACGGATGTTCATCTCCAAAATGAGATGCCTCCTGGGAAAGGGAAAACGGCTTCTACAGGGCAGGCATCAATAGAAATACGGAGGGGGGGCTTTATATTTTCCTGATGCCCAGCCTATTTACTGCGCCGCCTTTTATGGGGAAATGCCAGAGCCGGCTATTTTTTAACAAGCCGACTTAACTCCCCTCCGGAATTTTCCCGAATCCGGGAGAAACCGTCCGCATATGCCTTCAGGAACGCCTCAACGTTTTATGCCTGATGATTTTCCCGGAGTTTTATCAATAGTAAAAAAATCATTCATTTATGAAAGTTGATACTATTAAGGGAAGTTCCTATGTCATGACCTGTACAAAAGCTTGTACTGTAAGCGCCATTTTCAATTCCGGAGAGACGTCCATGCTTATTCTGGAAGCAGAGAAAAAAGGGCAATACGGTTTTGCGGCCCCGACGGACGCCGTAGAAGTATCCGATGAAGAAGCCCTGATCACCCAGGTTTTCAAAACAGCCGTTCCAGGGTTGCCAGGCCAGAACGGCATCAGGCAAGGAGAAAATGCCGAATTAAAAAACCTGACGGCTGAATCCGGGACTTTTGCCGGGGCCGTCAACGCCAACGGCGGAGTCAACATCCCGCTGACCGTGGGGGCGGCAACGGATACGTCAGCGGTCAACCGCCTTTACGCCGCCGGGCTGGCTGCCGTAACTGATGCTTTTTCCGTCAGGTGTTATCCGCTCCCGGCGAATTGCTCGTCTTCCAACGGGACGGTTTTCAAAACAGACATGGAACCCAATTCCCTTTATTTCAATGTCCCTCCCAATTCCTCTTTTACCGTGAAATGCGGCCTCGTGACCAACGCGAGGCCCATGCACAATTATTCCAGCATCCGGGGGTGGGTGGCCCCGCTGCGCCTGCCGGCTGTCAGCACGAAATTCACGGCCAGGTTCGGACAGATGACAACGGTCGCGCGCATGGGAAGGGACAGGGACGCGTTTACGCTGGTGCCGGATCAGGCGGCGGGCGGCTACAGGATTGGGGAGATTATCGATATTACGTTTGATCATGTCCGGGACGCGGACGCGGGAGGGTATCATATTCGTGTCCGGGAGATTTATTATTCCAATGCCGAGCAGAAATGGAAGATGAAGACGACGCAGGCCCTCGCGCCGGAGACGTCTTCCAATAACGGTTATCCCGTCTGCGTGTACGCGGTGGTTTACGAGCAATACCAGGACGGAGGATACGACACCGAAGACAGGGGAGCGCTGTGGCTGCTGCATGGCGGGAATTCCTCCCGCGGCTGCGTCAAGATCGCCACGGTGAAGGGAGTCCATTGCTTTGAGAGTATTTATCCCTTTTCCGGATATTATCTTGATATGGAGAATACCAACAGCTGGGCGTTGGCCGGAGCGTTCCTTCCTGCGACGATGCACTTGCATTGCAATAACGTCAATCCGGCGTATTACGGGTTTTCCTCCATGGAGAGCAATATCATTGTCTCCGAGGCGGTGGAGGATTTTGTTGACCCGGAAGCCGAAGAAGAAACGACGGAAGAAACGATTACCGAAGAATGAGCATGAATACCGCAGCGTTCCCATTCCCGATGCCCGGCAACACCTCTGCGTCCCTATTCAATTTTTCTTCCGCCACGGCAACCGGGTTCCCGCCATCTCCAGCGCGCGGCGCGTCATGCCGCGCATGCCCTGCGTACCGCAATACATTAAAAGAACCGTCACTCCGCCATAAGAGACGGCCATGAGAAAGGCGCATAAGAACCAGAAGAAGAAAGATGCGGAAGGCTGCAGGGGAACGAATTTCCAGATCCAGCCCATGAACACGGCCGAAATCGAAACCAGCGCCAGCTGGTAACCGAACTGGAACCAGTAACTCATCACATTTTTTCTGAATCCCCAGTTATACAGCATGAAGGGCTTCCAGATGCCCACAATAAGTATCAGGCTGGAGACTCCCCCCAACAAAACGCCGGGCAATCCCCATAAGTAACCTCCGATGATCGCCACGGAAATGTTGATCACGCTTTCCGCAAGAGGAGCCCATACATCCCAGAACAAACCGTAACCGTATAAAAACTGATCCACAACCCCCCGCGTAATGGTGATGAACAGCCTGATGACAAGCAGCAGCATGATTTCCCGGGGAAGGATATATTCCGCCCCCAGCCAAAGCGTGATGAATGGCTCCAGAAGCTGGTAAAGGGGGAAACATACCGTCCCGGCAATCAGCATGCGCAGGGAAAACAGCTCACTAAACACCTTGCGGATTTTTCCCTCATTTCCCTCCGCAATCAAGTTGCCCACACTGGCTTCCGTACTGCCGAGCAGATTATTGACCAGAAGGTGCAGTTTATCCACAATGGTGGAATAGTTGCCGAAATAGGCCGCCATCTGGAGGGAAACAAAGGCATATACCAGAAACGGCGTCATCTGAAACTGGAAAAAGCTTCCCAGCCGATGCATAAACAACTGCTTGGTGTATTTAGTGACTTCAGGATATTTTTTGAACAGCTCCTTCCCCAGGGCCACATTGCTCTTCAGCCAGGGATAGACCTGATTGATCTTCCAATTCAGGATGAAGGAATAAATAATGCCGAAGAACAGTTCTATCCCTATCCATAAATAATAGCTTCCCGTATACCATGCAGACAGCATCTGGCATATGATTTTGATGATGGATGCTGTCTGGAAATAAAACGCCACTACGTAATTCCTCTGGTCCGCTCCCAAAAGGGTCTGCCTGTAGTTGGCGAAATACCCGATCAGGGAAGAGGCCAGAAAGGAATAATAAGCAAAATAGATGATTCCATAGGAAAAGCCCGTGGAAGGAAAAATAACCGGCAGGAAACAGGAAAGCGCTACTCCAGCCGCAATGATTATCCGCCCTATCCACCGGTACATGTATCCCAGCACGGAGATAATTTCATTAATCCTGGTCTCATCATGTTCAAAGATCGGCTTGTAAAGCACATACCCGATAGCCGTGCTTATGCCAAGTTCCGCCAAATTGAGGAAATTCAGCAGACTCATTAATGTTCCCGTCAAACCGACAAAATCGGCACCCAGGCAATTCAAGAATATCTTTCTTGAAAAAAAGGAAATGAGAAGAATCAAAACATAAAAAATGAGATTGACCCTGGCGTTCAACAGGCTTTTCTTTACGCGGGATTCTTCCATGTTATTTATTCCATCAACCTTATCCTTTCCCGGGAGAAGTTAAAAATATCTGTTTTATTAATAACCGGATTATTTATTCAACCGGCAATATACCAACGGCATATTGCGGCCATACGGGTACGGAAAGCGGTGCCAATCTAGCACAACATCCTGCCGCATCAATATCTTTTTATGAAGCCTCAGCCAACAGGCTTCCACAGGGGATAGAAACCGGTCAGAATCGCCTGTTCCCATGACGCCTCCTTATCGCTCACCGGATAAAAAACAAATTCCTCATTTTTACAGGTTCCATGGACCGGAACAGTTCCATAAAGTGTCCTTGTTTTATTTTTTCTTTTCATCTACATTACCGCCCGTGAGCAAGGGCAGGGTTCTCATCGTTACATATGTTTTTCCTCCGGAGGAAGGAGGCGTAGGCATGGCTGCCTATGAAATGGCCTGCAGCCTGAGCTCCCTGGACTGGGATATCCACGTCCTCACCCGCCCGCTGGATTCACCGGAGGAGCCTTTCCGCTCCCGCCCATACAGCCCTCTCACAACCCTGCCGGACACCCTGACAAAAAACAGCGCCCGTTTAAGGGAATACCTGGACGGGTTTCTGAAAGATTTCCGGCCGGATGTTATTATCTACCACTCCTGGGCGGACTGGTGCCGGGAAGAATTGCTGGACGCGGCGCGGGATTCAGGCATTCCGTTTTTCCTCCGCTCCCATGGTGCAGCTACCAATTTCCGCTCTTTTTTCCGCTTCAATTACCCTCCTTTCTTCGGCCTGAAAAAATGGCTCCGCTCCTTTTTTCAAATACGCAGGAATATCCTCAACGTATGCAGGAAATCACCGTTAAACCGTCTCGTTTTTCTCGACCCTTACGGGACACTGTTCAAGAGCTTTGATTATTACTGCGCATCCAGAAGCAAACTTGCCCATTACTCCTGCATTCCCAACACATTCCCGGCTCTGAAAAGAACCGCTCCTTTTTTCCGGGAAAAATACGGACTTTCCTCCGCCCCCGTTTTCACCTGCCCTGCCGGCGCCAGCATGAGGAAACGGCAGCTTCTCTTCATCCGCCATGTGAAACGCTCCCGTCTGCGGCATATCATTTTTCTTTTTCTCATTCCCCAGCGCAATGCCTACGCGGAACAAATGGAACAGGCCATCGGTGATGACCCCAGATTCAGGATTCTCTACAGGCTCCCCCGTTTGGAGGTAGAAGCCGCCATTATGGAAAGCGATGCCGTTTTCCTTTACTCTTATCAGGAACAGCAGCCCCTCTCCATTCTGGAGGCGATGTCATGCGGCGTTCCCTGGTTCGCTCCGGACGCAGGAGCTCTTTCCACCCTGGAAGGGGGAATCGTCCTGAAAAACGCATCCCCCTCCGCGCTGGAAAAAGCTGTGGAATCGTTGACGGACGAAAAAACACGCAAACTACTGGGGAGTAAAGGCCGCCGGCAATGGGAAGCCCGTTTCGCCCCCGACGCAGTAAACCAGGAATGGGAGCAACTGCTTTTTTCCTCCATCCGCCCGGAAGGAAAGCCTCCGTTCGCGTCTTCCATCGTCCGGGAGCATTTACCCACCTGCTAACCTTGCCTCCTTTTTTCCAATCCATGCCGACCAAACGCCTCCGTCCCGTATTAGCCATAGCAGCGGACCTCCCTCTGGGCCGGCTGCTGACGTCTTTCCGTAACAAAGACCGGCGTACGATTCCCTGGATTTTTTCCCTTTTTCATGCTCTGGAATCTCAGGAAGATTTTGACATCCACTGGATTACTCTCAGCAAAGCCGTTTCCGCCGCGGAAACCATCCGGATGCGCAACCAGACCATCCACATCCTTCCCCTGGGCAGCATGGGCAGGAATATCCTGACGGCCCATTTCCTGACCGTCCGGAGAATACGCAAGACTCTGAACGATATCCAGCCGGATCTCCTGCACGTATGGGGAGTGGAGCAGGCTTACGCTCTGGCGGGGATTACCTTCCGGGGAAAGAAGCTCCTTTCCTACCAAGGAGCCCTCACCGCCTACTGCCAGCGCGCTCCGCAGGCCTTCCTCCTCCATATGCAGGCCCTCTGGGAACGGATGGCCGTCAAACATTATGATTTTATCACGTGCGAATCCCCCTGGGCGTGCGACCGCGTTGCGGAAATTGCCCCCCATGCCCGCCTGTCCTGCATGGAATACGGCGTGGAACCTTCCTTTTACCATCTTGTCAGAAAACCTTCCCCGGAACCTTCCTGCCTCTTTGCCGGAACCATTTACGAGTTGAAGGGCATTTCCTACCTGGTGGAGGCTTTCACGCATCCGTCCCTTTCCCATGTCCAGCTGTTCATTGCGGGCAACGGAGCCCTCAGGGAAAGGCTGGAAGCCCTGTCCACTCCCAATATCCACTGGCTGGGCAGCATTTCCCGCGCAGAACTTCAGCAGCACCTTTCCACGGCGTGGTTCCTGGTGCATCCCACCCTGGGGGATTGCTGCCCCAACATCGTGAAGGAGGCAAGAGTCATGGGCCTTCCGGTAATCACCACGGAAGAAGGCGGACAGACTCAATATGTCCAGGACGGCGTATCCGGCTATATTGTCCCGGTCCGCAACAGCGCCGCCGTCAGGGAAGCCGCGCAGAAACTTTCCGTCAGCCTGGATAAGGCCATGTCCATGGGAATGGAGCGGCATCAGGAATGCCGCCGCCTGCTGGACGTAAAGCAGACAGTAACCGGGTGCCTGTCACGTTATCATACCATGCTGTATCCACGCTGATGAAATTATTCCTTATCCATCTGCTTTCCGGGATAGGCCGCCTGCTGCTCAGGCTCAGGGGGGTGCGCACCGGAACAGGCATCATTCTTTCCGGATTTCCCCTCATTAAAAAATTCCCGGGAGCGTCCATCACCATCGGCAACGGAGTCACCATCCACTCCCTGACCCGGATGAATCCGGTACTTTCCCATCACACCTGCCTGGCCGCCCTTTCCAATCAGGCAAGCATCATTCTGGAGGACGGCTGCGGCATCAGCGGAGCCACCCTGGTCTGCGTCAACGGCATCCGCATCGGCCGCCACACGCTGATAGGAGCAGACGCGCTGATTCTGGACAACGACATGCACTATCCCCGGAGCGGCGCCAGGTGGGGATCAACCCTGGGACAGCCCGAACAGGGACAACCCATTTCCATCGGGGAAGGATGCTTCATCGGCGCCAGGGCCACCATTTTGAAAGGAGTCACCATCGGCTCCGGTTCCGTAGTCGCCGCAGGAGCCGTCGTCACCCGGGATGTGCCTCCCGGCTGCCTGGCCATCGGAAATCCCGCAGTAAATAAACCGCTCCCCGAACGTCTCAAACATCCCCGGGAAACACAAAAAGCCATCTGCCCTTGAGCATTTCCCCTGCCTGCCTCAGGGGGCTCCAAAGGCAGACTCTTTCATGACACCGCAAAATCCTACAATTTTATTACCCTCATCCCGGGAACATTGGATTGACATATCCCGATTCCTCGCGGCATGCCTGATTGTATGCGTCCACGCGCCGGCCTTCTCTTTCGCCAGCCTGTTCCAGCTTCCGGTTTTCAACGGCCGCGTGGCATTTTTCCTGATTCTGGCAGGCTATTTCATGGGCCGGAATAATTCCTGGAACAAAGCGTTCAAACGGGGTTATACGCTTCTCATTCCCTTTCTGTTCTGGAATATAGTCATCTCTTTCCTCCATCCGGGAATCATGAATATGGGACTGCCGGAATACTTATGCAACCTTGCAGGCTTCCGTTCCCTTTTCACTCCCGATTTTATTCCTCTTTCTATCAATGGATTGACGGGAGAACCCTTTTCCCCTCCCACATGGTTTTTGAGGGATATCATTCTCTGTTCCCTCATTTCCCCCATCCTGCTGAAATTGAAATATCCGGTTTTTGTCCTAATCCTGATCTGCTTCAGCACGGACTGGCTCCAATACCCCGTGCCGGCCAACAAGGTTACCCTTGCTCCATCCACCGTCTCCCTGTTCAGTCTGGGCCTTTTCCTGTCTTCCATCAAACTGGCTGAAGTAAAACACGTTTACAAAAATTCCTTTACTCCCCTCGTCCTGCTCGCCGTAGGAACCGGGTTTCTGCTCAGCATCACCAATTACTTGAGCGTTTGCCAGAATAACCCGGAATGGAACATGCACAAAATACTGGCATCCTATGGAGTATGGAATATCTCCTGGCCGGCTGTCCATTTGAATTCCCTCTGCCCAGTCTTCGGGGCGCTTCTTCTCATGGCCCTTGGAATCTGGCTGGAAAAGAAAATTCCCGTTGCCAGAAAGCTGTCCAACTATGCTCCCGCCTGTTTCCTGATATTCGTTCTTCATTATCCTTTGATCATGCTGATCCCCTCCCACATCTGGAAACAATCCTTTTTCGCTCCCTTTGTATTAATACCGGCCATCATTTTCCTTATCGTCGCATTCTATCTTTTCCTGAGAAAATTCTTCCCGGCCTGCCTGCCCTACGTCGCCAACGACCGCATCACCCATGTTCCCAAAAAAAATTAAGGCCTGTATCCTCTTTCTTCTTTTAACCGTTCCGGCCGCATTAGGCGCCGTCTGGTGCGCCAAACACGCCTACCGCTACCATTTGGCTGTCCATCCCCTTCCCTATTCCCCGGAACAGGGCGCCCTGCTGGAAAAACACCGGCAGGACAAACGCAATGCCCGGCTGAATCCCCATGCCCCCGTGTTGTTCCTGGGTTCCTCCACCATGGAATTCTGGCTGAAAGAAGGGAAACATTCCTGGGAAACCTGGTTTTCCCCTCTGGGATGCCTCAACCTGGGAACCAGGAGCGAGACCACGGGCAACCTGCTCTGGCGCCTCAATGACGGCCTGACAAGCCCGCTGGCGCCCAGAATCATCGTCCTGTATTCGGGAGTCAACAATCTGGGAGTACAAAAAAGCCTGGGATGGACGGCTTTTCAGGGAAACGTGGCCATCGTCAAAAAAATCAGGGAGATTTACAGCCCGGAAACGACCGCCATCATTGTCATTCCCCCGCTCATCGCACAAAAAGGGTCGCGTATGGAAACCTTCAGGAATTGTCTGCTGCAACACGACTTTGGAGAAAATGTCCATGTCCTCCCCCTCCATTTCTTCCTTCCGGGAAAGGATGCCAGCCTTTATACTTGGGACGGCCTTCATCTCAACGCCCTGGGATATGAAGCCATTTCGCCTCCGCTTTTCCGCTTCCTCCAACAGCTTTTAAGCAGGAGCAGCTTTTAGGGCTTCACAGAAACAACAAACTTTATCCGCCATTACTCCACGTGATGATTGAACCTTTTCCACCCCATCAGGCAACACTTCCCATGACCCTGTTCCTGGCAGGTCCCACCGGATCGGGCAAATCCGCGGTAGCCGTGGAACTGGCGGAGATGCTGGACGCAGAAATCGTCAGTTCCGACGCTTACCAGGTGTACCGGGAGCTGCCCATCCTGACGGCGGCGCCTTCCCCGGCAGACCGGGAACGGGTCCCCCACCACATGGTTTCCATCATTCCGGTCCAAAAGAACTGGAATGCCACGGAACACTACCACCGCGCCATGCGCTGCATGGAAGAAATTCACGCACGCGGAAAAATCGCCATCGTCACGGGCGGTTCCGGCCTGTACTTCAAATTCCTCTCCCACGGCCTGTCGGAAGCGCCGCCGGGGGACGCTGCTCTCCGCGCCGCTTTCGCGAACTGTTCCACGGAAGCGCTATACGCCAGGCTCTCTTCCCTGGACCCGGAAGGAGCGGCCTCGACGGATGCCGCCAACCGGCGTTATGTGGAACGCAATCTGGAAATCGTCCTTGCCGGAGGGAAACCTCTTTCCTTCTGGAAGAGGAACTGGCTGACCCCGCCGCGCGGGCCCGGCTGGGTCATCAGCAGGGATGTTCCTGAACTGGACGAAAGAATAGCCCACCGTGCCGCACGCATGATGCAGGAGGGGGCCGTGGAGGAAACGGCTTCCCTCGGCCCATGCTCCGCCACAGCGGAACGCACTCTGGGCCTGGCGTTGATACGAAGCATGCTGCGCGGGGAAATCTCCCGTGAAAACTGCCAGGGCCAGCTGGCCCTCGCCACCCGGCAATACGCCAAACGGCAGCGCACCTGGCTGAAACGCGAACAATGGCTTCGGAAACTTCCGGCTTCCCCTTCCGACTCTCCCCGGACTCTTGCAGAACGCATCATGGAAGAACTGGGGCATTAATCCCTCTTCACACGGCGGTAAATATCCAAGTTCGTCACTTCTCTGAAAAAGGATCGTTCCCGGCAATATTCCGTACTTAGCAAATCCCGCATAGCCCTCAGGGAGGGAGATTCCGTGTTGTCCGGCTTGAAGTATTCTCCCGCTATCACCACATAGTCTATCTTTCCGCGGCGGATTTCCTGATACTGACGCATCCTTTCCCGTTCTGCACCCTGTTTGTCGGAAGCGCAAATCGTAAACGTGCGTATGGGCGGCACCAAACCATTGACACAGTAAAACCATACGGCATGCCGCCCAAGGACTGCACAAGCATTCTCCCCCTCCGGTTCATCACTGGTATCTGGAAGAGCAAAAGCGGACATCCATTCGCGGGCGCGGCTTCTGCATGAAAAATCCACGCAATTCAGGAAGGTGCAAGCCATCACTCCCGCAACAACCAGAGGAAAAAGCCATCGGCGCCACTTTCGGGAAACAACCTCTTCCACATGGATCATCCTGGCCACCACCAGGTATCCCACAGCAGCGAAGGGAATAAGTGTCTGGGCGTAATGGTTGAAATGCGTCTTTCCATTTCCCTGGACGCCCATGCAGGTAATCAGAAAAGCGGCTGTATAATAAATCTTTTCCCTAGCGGGCATCCGGCTTAAAATCACCCCCGCTCCTCCCACGATGTACATCAACATGCTAGGATACATGATATCCCTTTTCACCCATTGGGAATAATTCCGGCACATCTCCTTGAACGATACCGCATCGGCGCCGTAACCGGCATTAAAAACAATGTATCCTTCATATAAATCCAGCAACGCGCCGCGGCTGTAAAAATACCAGAGGCAGGGCGTCAGCATCAACAGGAGCGTTCCTCCCACGCTTCCTGTAAAAATCCATGCCTTCCCGGTCATCCGCGCACGATACAGGACATACAGGAAGGGAACGAACCAAAAAGCGGCCAAGTTGAATTTCAACAGAAGCGCCATCCCGATGCCCGCGCCAAACACCACGCCCGTTCTTACGAAGCGATCGGGATCCCGATACAGGCGGCACACTCCATAAATCGCGGCAAACTGGAAAGGCAGAATAAATTCGGAGGGATGACCTCCTCCTGCATAATAGTGGAAACTGCACATGGAATAAAGGATGAGCAGCGAAACGATAAACGCTTTTTTTCCAGATACGAAGAGAAGGGCCGCCTTGTAACAAAAGATCATGGAGGCCGTCACTGCGAATACCTCAAGAACGAATACAAGCCAGTAAGAACCACACAAGGCGTAGGAAAAGCCATATATCAAAAAAATGAAGGGCCCCTTTTGATCAAACAAATCCCGATAAGGCATCAACCCTTCCATCATTCCGCGTCCCATGAGATGATAAATAATGGGATCACAACTTACGGGAATTTCATAATAGGGAGACACATAACTGGAATAATAACAAATCAGAAATGAGAAAATAGACCACCATGCAATACAACATCCATTTACCCTATTACAACGAAACATTTTTATATGGGTACGGATTTGGAATCCGTAG
>ULRL01005350.1_pt1 | contig 24128 bp, 18 predicted proteins | sample 1955391 | NCBI WGS metagenome assembly ULRL01 (sample SAMEA4835681, study PRJEB28245) | human gut metagenome | biome: gut microbiome; material: fecal sample | place: Denmark | collected 2008
TGTACCTGCCTTCTAAGTGCCAATCGAACTTGTTCGATTTCTGCTCACCCAGTGTTTTCTCAAGCTTTTATTAATTTTTCACAATTCAATTTAGGTTTTCAGGAGTTTCGCAATTGTCTATATTAATTCTTTCTACGGATTAAACACGGTAATATTCTCTTCATTCAATACATACTCATAATAATTCACGTTGTCGCAGTATTTCCAGCCGAGGCTCTGCCAGAAGCGGTTGCCGATCTCGTTCTGCTTGAAGGCGATCAGATTGACTTTGGAAATTTTTTCTGCTTTCAATGCCTCGAGACACCTCTCCACGAGTTTCTGCCCGATTCCGTGTTTTCTGTAATTTTCCTGTACACAGACATGATAAAGTCCTGCTCTCCTGCCATCATGCCCGCAGAGGATTGCACCGACAATTTTTCCATCACACACTGCCACCATGCTCGTGGTCGGATTTCTGCGGATAAAACGCTCCACACCCTCTTTTGAATCATCGATGCTGCGGATACCGAAGCCGTGAATCTCCATCCAGAGGCTGTGTACCTGCTCAAAGTCATCTATTTTCATGGGACGGATCGTTAAATTTGTATCATTCATGTTATTTTTCATCTTCCTTGCTGTCTGCCTCTCTGGGGCAGTTTTCTATAAAACGGCTTCTCATGCTGTGCATCTTGGCCGGATGGCTGCTCCGCAGCCTCTTATGGGAACATCGGAACAAGATTTAATCCTTCCGCCTCATCGAAGCCAAATAAGAGGTTCATATTCTGCACTGCCTGGCCGGCTGCACCTTTGACAAGGTTATCAAGTGCTCCCATCATGACGATTCTTCCGGTTCTCTCATCAATTTTGAAGTTCACATCCACGTAATTGCTTCCCTCTACCCATTTTGTTTCCGGGCAGATATCTTTTTCCAGTACACGGACAAATTTTTCGTTCTTATAATATTTATCGTAAATGGCTTTCACTTCCCCGTATGTCGGAAGCGTGCCGTCTGCTTTCTTATTTAACGTTGCATATTCTGTTGCAAGGATACCGCGGTTCATCGGTACGAGATGTGGGGTAAAATTGACCACGATCTCTTTTCCTGCCGCATAGCCGAGCTGTTCTTCTATCTCCGGTGTGTGTCTGTGGTTCGTCACACCATAAGCTTTCATATTCTCATTCACCTCGCAAAACAGATTAGGAAGTTTTGCACCTCTTCCGGCTCCGGATGTTCCTGATTTTGCATCAATGATCAGGGTGTCAGGATCGATCAGTCCCTCTTTTACGAGTGGATATGCCGTTAAAATAGAACAGGTTGTGTAACATCCCGGGTTTGCGATCAGTCTTGCACCTTTTACCTTGTCACGGTTGATCTCGCAGAGTCCATACACAGCTTCCTCAATAAATTGTGGACTCTTGTGTTCGATCTTGTACCATTTCTCATAGGTCTTGACATCTTTTATACGGAAATCCGCACTCAGATCGATAATTTTTACTCTGGATAAGATCTCCTCTGTCAGGACACCTGCCAGAAATCCCTGTGGGGTTGCGGTAAAGATCACGTCCACCTTGGAAGCAAGTTCTTCCATATTATCATCGAGACAGGTATCCTCTACGATCTCAAACATATTCTGATAAACTTCTGCATATTTCTTATCTATGTAGCTTCTGGAACCGTACCACATGATCTCCACATCTTTGTGTCCCATCAATAACCGGACAAGCTCGTTGCCCGCATAGCCGGTTGCTCCAATAATCCCAACTTTTACCATAATCTATTCTCCAATCTCCCCGAAGGGTTTTCTCTTTTTACACTTTACCACTCTAATTCGTTTCTATCATAGTACAGCTCTTTAGGATAGTAAAGTATTTTTTGTTTCCCGGTTTTCAATTGCTATTGCATAATTATACATTCATTATTATTTTTATGCAACACTATTTTAAGTATTTTTTCTTATTTTTCTTGGTTTTGCAATTTTCTTACCTTAATTTATACAAATATCCCTGTATAAACTTCTGTTGTTATTGCATACTTTTATGCATTTTTATTATTAAATTATGTATATTTTTTCACTTGCATTTCCTGTCCACATAGTATATATTAGGTTTCAGAAGAAATCGTTTCGTGGCAGACTCATTGTCATGCATGAAAGAACGGTTTACATGATAAAAAGAATATACGACAGAAAGGATTCACTCTCATGAAAGAAAAAGTTATTTTAGCGTACTCCGGTGGTCTTGATACCACAGCCATTATCCCATGGTTAAAAGAAACTTATGGTTATGAAGTTATCTGCTGCTGCGTAGACTGCGGACAGGAAGAAGAATTAAACGGACTTGACGAAAGAGCCAAATTATGCGGTGCTTCCAAATTATACATCGAGGACATCGTAGATGAATTTTGTGATGATTACATTGTTCCATGCGTACAGGCAAACGCTGTATACGAAAACAAATATTTATTAGGTACTTCCATGGCTCGTCCGGGAATTGCCAAGAAACTGGTTGAGATTGCACGAAAAGAAGGCGCTACTGCCATCTGCCACGGTGCTACCGGAAAAGGTAACGACCAGATCCGTTTCGAGTTAAGTATCAAAGCACTTGCTCCAGACTTAAAAATCATCGCTCCATGGCGTGACAGCAACTGGAAATTACAGTCCCGTCAGGATGAGATTGATTACTGTAAGGCACATGGCATCCATCTTCCATTCTCTGTAGATTCCAGCTACAGCCGTGACCGTAACTTATGGCACATCAGCCACGAGGGTCTTGAGTTGGAAGATCCATCCTTAGAGCCAAATTACGAACATCTTTTAGTTTTGACTACTCCACCTGAGAAAGCTCCGGACGAGGGTGAATATGTCACAATGACATTCGAAAAAGGTGTTCCTGTTTCCGTCAACGGAAAGAAAATGAAAGTTTCTGATATCATCCGTGAATTAAACACACTTGGTGGAAAACATGGTATCGGTATTATTGATATCGTAGAGAACCGTGTCGTTGGTATGAAATCCCGTGGTGTTTATGAGACTCCTGGTGGAACCATCCTCATGGAAGCTCATGAGCAGTTAGAGGAACTCGTTCTCGACCGCGCTACCATGGAAGTGAAAAAAGATATGGGTAACAAGCTCGCCCAGATCGTATACGAAGGAAAATGGTTCACACCACTCCGTGAGGCAGTACAGGCTTTTGTAGAGTCCACACAGGAATATGTGACCGGTGAAGTAAAATTCAAGCTTTACAAAGGAAACATCATCAAAGCCGGAACTACTTCCCCATACTCTCTCTACAGTGAATCCCTCGCAAGCTTCACAACAGGTGATCTTTACGACCATCACGATGCAGATGGATTCATCACATTATTCGGACTTCCATTAAAAGTCCGCGCAATGAAGATGTTAGAGCTGCAGAAAGAAAATAATAAAAATAATTAATGCTCCTGCATAGTAAAACGCTGTCACATCCATCTGTGGCAGCGTTTTTTACTAATTTATTTCATGATCATTTTCACTTTAAAATCATATGTTCCAGCCGGTCCAGCCCCTCCAAAATCCTTTTCTCATCCGGTTTTCCGTACCCAAGAAGAAGCACAGGTTTTGACACCGGCGGCTTATGTATATAATGTTCCGATATTCCCATCAGATGGATTCCCTGCTCTGCGGCTCTCTCACATAATTCCTCTTCGCTCATCTGCGTATCCACCTGCACCAGAACGTGAAGTCCCGCATTATCTCCCGCAATATTTTCCACCCACGGTCTTTTCTTCAATTCGCTGACCAGAAAATCGTGTTTGTTTTTATAAATTCCACGCATTTTATTTAAGTGTCTTCCAAAGTATCCGCCGCGGATAAATCCGCACAAGACCTCCTGCTGGATTTTCGAAACAGTTGTGGAATAGAAGCCACAGTAACTCTGATAATTTTTTAACAGATGCTGTGGCAGCACCATATAACTGATACGGAGTGACGGTGCAATGCTCTTAGAAAAAGTGCCGAGATAAATGACTTTCTCCTCGTGGTCAATGCTCTGTAACGAGGGGATCGGCTTTCCTTTATAACGGTACTCACTGTCATGATCATCCTCGATCAGATATCTGCCTTCTTTCTCCGATGCCCATTTCAAAAGTTCCAGCCGCTGTTTTAAAGGCATGACTGTTCCCAAAGGAAACTGGTGTGACGGCATAACATATAAGATATCTGCGTTTTCCCTGCGCACCGCCTCGATCGGCATACTCCCCTGCTCTGCCGGAATATTTTTCACCAGATAACCCATATTGGAAAAAGTGCGGTACGCCTGCAGATAAGTCGGATCATCCATCAGTACGGTCTTCTTTTCCCCTAACACCTGCGCAAGCAGAAGTTCTAAATATTCATTACCTGCGCCGATTATGATCTGTTCTGCGACACAATTCACACCTCTTGCCTGATGAAGATAATCTGCAATTGCCATGCGCAGTTCGTGATCTCCCTGTCCATCTCCCGACAAAAGAATTTCTTCCCTGTCATCAAGCAGGACATTTTTATGCAGTTTCCGCCAGACATTGTACGGAAAATTCTGCGTATCGATCGTGTAAGGGGAAAAATCAATTTCCTTCTGTTTTGAAGATCCTGCTCCATGTTTTATCTCAGTTTTCCATCCCGGCTGCCAGTCCTGCCCTGCCTGCAGTTTTTCCTGCATATGATTCCGCTGTTCTAACTGATACAGCGCCTCAATATCACAGACAAAATATCCCCGGTATGGTTCTGCCTCAATATACCCTTCTGCCAAAAGCTGATCGTATGCCAGTTCCGCCGTGCTGCGGCTCACAGACAGATTTTTTGCCAATAAACGGGTTGACGGTAATTTTTCCCCTTTGGAAATCTTACCGTCAACAATCTCATTTTTTATATATTCATATATTTTTTCATAAAGGGGTGCTTTCGCACCCCCCTGCAGATCAATCATAATCTCGTTCATTGCAATCCTCTTACTCTTTGCCAATTCTGATGTCTGATCTTCCCCTGCCGCCTTTTACGCTTTGGAATCCTTAATTTCCCGGATGATCTCCTCTTTCAGATCGAATGCACGATCCTTCATCTTCTTAGAAGCAGAGCTTGTAGACAAGATCCTGGAAATACATTTGGACGCAGTATCGTAACGTTTGAAATGCTTTGACATAACAGCTAACAGGTAATCTACTGTTGTCTGATCCATGCCGCACATTGGAAACATCTCAGTTGATACTGCTTTTAAAAAGCCTTCATAAGCCTGATTATAAAATGCCTCCTGCTGCTCCAGACACTCCCTGCGTTCCTGTTCCAGCGAAGCATCCTTCTCATCCATGCCCTCTAACTTTCCACGATAGAGCCATGAAATCTTAAGACAGGTATATGCCTTCTCACTTGCTTTTCCTTTTTTTACCAGAGTATTAAACAGTGCGAGTTTGTAACGGTTAATTGCCGTATCATAATCATATACCGCCGGTTCTTCACCAGTCGGCTTAAAATTTGCACATATTTTCTCTTTGATCAGTTTGATCTGGACCGATGACAGATGTTCAAAGTAGCGGTTCATTGCTGTATAACCGCAGTTTGGACATGATGCAACATCATATTTTAAAGTATCAATATACATAAATCTTGGTCTCAGATCAAAATCCGGTTCGAGACGTTTCACTCTTCCGTTTTTGATCATTTTTGTTTTGAACACTTTATCGCACACAGTGCAGCGCACTGATTTTTCTAACAGAAATGATTCCTCAGAAGGTATTTCTTCTTTTGCCTCTCCCTGCTCTGTTGATGCATTGGTCCTTTTTTCTTCTTCAAACAGATTTTCTGTACCCTCTGTCTTCAGACCGAACTTTTCTAGTCCCTTGAATAAATTCATATACGTTCCTCCAATATTGACTGCTTTTCTTGATCGTAAATTAGTTATTTGACGGTAATTTAAATGAACTCTTCAGCGAAACGATCCGGTTAAATACGAGATGTTCCGGTGTAGAATCTTTTGCATCTACACAGAAGAATCCCTGACGCACAAACTGGAAGCTGTCATAAGCCTTTGCGTCTGCAAGATTCTCCTCTACATAACAGTCCTTTAATACTGTCAGTGAGTTTGGATTCAGGTTCAGGCTTCCGTCCTCATTGTATACACCCTTCTCTTCATCCACAATATTTTCATACAACCGGATCTCTGCTTTTACATTCTTCTCAGCAGATACCCACTGGATCGTTCCTTTTACTTTACGTCCATCCGGGCTGTTTCCTCCGCGGGAAGCCGGATCGTAGGTACAGTGGATCTCTGTCACTTTACCGTTCTCATCTTTCACGAAGCTGTTGCATGTTACAAAGTATGCATTCATAAGACGGACTTCATTTCCCGGGAACATACGGAAGTATTTCTTTGGTGGTTCTTCCATAAAGTCCTCACGGTCGATGTAAATTTCCCTTCCAAATGGAACTTTTCTGCTTCCAAGTTCTTCATTTTCAAGGTTATTCACAACATCCAGATATTCAATCTGTCCTTCCGGATAGTTATCAATGACTACTTTGACCGGATCAAGGATTGCCATCATACGTGGTTTCTTTAATTTCAAATCCTCACGGATACAGTACTCGAGCATTGCATAATCGACAGAACTGTTTGCTTTGGAGATTCCGCAAAGATCTACGAACATCTTAATGGATTCCGGTGTAAATCCTCTTCTTCTGAGCGCTGCGATCGAAACCAGACGAGGATCATCCCATCCGTCAACGATGTCTTCTTCTACCAGACGTTTGATGTAACGTTTTCCGGTTACTACATTTGTGAGGTATAATTTTGCAAACTCAATCTGTCTTGGCGGCATCTCATCCTTATTTGGGATCATATCTTTGCCAACTTCTTCCACTACCCAGTTATATAATGGTCTGTGGTCTTCGAACTCCAGAGTACAGATAGAATGGGTAATTCCCTCGATCGCATCCTCGATTGGATGTGCATAGTCATACATTGGATAGATGCACCATTTGTCGCCTGTTCTGTGGTGTGTCATATGTGCCACACGATAGATAACCGGATCTCTCATATTAATATTGGAAGATGCCATGTCGATCCTTGCACGGAGTACTTTTTCTCCATCGGCGAACTTACCATTCTTCATATCTTCAAATAATGCCAGATTCTCTTCTACAGAACGTGTGCTGTATGGATCTTCTTTTCCCGGTTCTGTCAAAGTTCCTCTGTATTCACGGATCTGTTCTGCGGAAAGGTCTGATACGTAAGCTTTTCCCTTTTTGATCAGCTTTACAGCTCCTTCATACATCTGTTCGAAATAATCCGATGCAAAGAACAGTCTTCCCTCCCAGTCAGCGCCAAGCCATTCAATATCAGACTGGATCGCCTCTACAAATTCTGTTTTCTCCTTGGTCGGGTTTGTATCATCAAATCGAAGATTGAACTTTCCGCCGTACTTCTGTGCCAGCCCGTAGTTTAAAAGAATGGACTTTGCATGTCCAATATGAAGGTAACCGTTTGGTTCCGGTGGGAATCTGGTATGAACCTCATGGCAGTATCCCTCCTCGATATCTTTATCAATCATCTGCTCAATAAAATTCTTAGAGACAGTCTCGTTTTCCATAATTTCCTCCTTGTTTTTCAAAAATGAAGTCTATCTAACATATTACATGATGTATGATTCAGACGCAAGCATAAAATCGCTCGGCATTCTTTATTATAGCATACTTTTCACTGTTTTCCAGCTATTTACAAAACAAAAAAGAAGCGGCTGCACCCAGGCAGCTTCGCTTCCTTTTCCTGCCGTTTTACCGGTCCTCCCTGAAATATGCCTCTCCAAGGCTTGCCGGCGGCTGATTTTCCTGTTTATTTCTCTTACTTGTGATGATCAGGACGATAATTGTCACAACATACGGAAGCATTTTTACAAGCTCCTGTGTTGCCCTGTTTAATCCCGGAAGATAGATATATAAAATATATAATCCACCAAACACAAAAGATCCCCAGATCGCATGATCCGGATTCCACAATGCCAGGATTACAAGTGCGATTGCAAGCCATCCTCTGTCACCGAATCCATTGTTCGACCAGGTACCACCCAGATATTCCATAACAAAATAAAGTCCGCCAAGACCTGCGATTGCTGCGCCGGTCACTGTGGCAGCATATTTGTACTTTGAGACATTGATACCTGCTGCATCCGCTGTTGCCGGGCTTTCGCCGACCGCTCTTAAGTTCAGTCCTTTTCTTGTTTTCTTTAAAAAGTAAGTCATGACAACCGCCACGATAACGGACAGATATGTCAGGAATCCATAAGAAAAGAAAAGTGTTCCGATCACCGGGATCTTTGAGAGTCCCGGAATAGTGGCGCGGTATGCAGCCGCCGTTGTCTGAACGGAAATCTGTCCGACACCTCCAGCCAGCTTGGAAATGGAACCACCGAAGAAGTTACCGAATCCAACACCAAATGTCGTAAGTGCAAGTCCCACCACATTCTGGTTCGCTCTGAGTGTGATTGTCAGAAAACTGTAGATCAGCCCGCCCAGGGCAGATGCGATCAGGGAACACAGCAGTGAAACCAGCACCCCGATGGCTCCGTTTGGCGTCTCTGTACTTTTTTCATAAAAGAAAGCACCCATAAGTCCTGCGATACCACCCATGTACATAATTCCCGGAATTCCGAGGTTTAAGTTACCGGATTTTTCTGTGACGATCTCTCCGGATGCACCAAATAAAATAGCGACTCCCTGTCCGATCGCCTTCTGGATAAACGTCAGTAATAATGTCATTCTATTTCTCTCCTTTCTTGCGGAACTCCAATTTGTAGTTAATAAAGAATTCACATCCGATCAGGAAAAATAATAAAATACCTGTAATAATATCTGATGCATTTTCATTCAGACCAAACTGTGATGCCACCTGGATCGATCCCTGCTGCATAAATACGAGGAATCCGGAAACAAGGATCATCGCAAGCGGATTAAACTTTGACATCCATGCAACAATGATCGCGGTAAATCCACGTCCACCTGCTGTACTCGTAGAGATGGTATGGCTCGCACCACTGACGATCACTGCACCGGCAATTCCGCAGATTGCACCGGAGATCATCATGGTGCGGATAATGACCTTCTTTACATTAATTCCAGCATATCTTGCAGTATTCTGGCTTTCTCCGACAACCGAGATCTCATATCCCTGTTTGGAATATTTCATATAAATATAAACTAATAATGTAATGGCTAAAACAATGATAACATTTAATGTATATGCATTGCCAAAAATCGTTGGGAACCATCCACCTTTTGTTGCTGCATTGATAATACCAACGGTGTTAGAACCGGATGGATTCTCCCAGAATACAATACAGAACGTTACGATCTGCATTGCAACATAATTCAGCATCAGGGTAAATAAAGTCTCATTGGTATTAAAATATGCTTTAAAAATGGCAGGGATCACCCCCCAGATCAGTCCGGCCAGACCACTGACTACAAAAATCACGATCAGTAATAACCAGTTTGGCATTTTTTCGCCAAAGTAGATCATCATTGCCGCTGCTGCTGTACCACCCATTAAAATCTGTCCTTCTGCACCGATGTTCCAGAATTTCATTTTAAATGCAGGGGTAAGACCAATTGCAATGCATAAAAGCACCATCATTTCCCGGATGGTCACCCAGATTCTCCGGTTGCTTCCAACTGCTCCGTCAATAATTCCAAGATATACTTCGATCGGATTCTGTTTTGTGACCGCCACGATCACAAGTGCCGCTACTACCAATGACAATGCAACTGCGATCAGGCGGATTGCCCATGCTTTTCCCACACTGATATGGTCTCTCTTTACCATACGTGCAAAAGGTTCTTTCTTCGAAATCACGTTTTCCTTACTCATTCTTATCCTCCGTCAAACCAGTCATCATCAGTCCCAGTTTTTCCTTCGTTGTGGTACGCGCATCCACGATACCCGCAACTTTTCCACTGTTCAATACTAAAATCTTATCGCAAAGTTCCAGCAGGACATCCAGGTCCTCACCTACACAGATGACTGCAACTCCTTTTTTCTTCTGGTCATTTAACAGATTGTAAATCGTGTAAGACGAATTGATGTCAAGTCCTCTGACCGGATACGCAACCATCAGCACGGTCGGATTGCTTGCGATCTCACGGCCGACAAGAATTTTCTGTACATTACCACCGGAAAGTCTGCTGACCGGAGTATCCACACCCGGTGTCACAACATCTAATTTCTCCACAATATCTTCTGCAAGTTTCTTCGGAGATTTACGGTCGGCAAAGAAATGTCTGCCTTCCTTATAGCTTCGGATCATCATATTATCGGTCAGATCCATGGAACCAACAAGTCCCATTCCAAGACGGTCTTCCGGCACAAACGATAACGTGATACCAAGATTTTTAATATCCTCCGCCTTCATCTCGGAGATTTTTTCTGTCGTACCCTCCGGGGAAAAATAAAGGATCTCTCCACTCTCGATCGGCTGAAGTCCTGCAACGGACTCTAATAATTCTTTCTGTCCGCTTCCTGAAATTCCTGCCACGCCAAGGATTTCCCCACTGTAGGCGGTAAAGGAAGCCTCTGTCAGAACTTTAAGTCCCTCTTTGTTCTTACACGTAATGCCACGCATCTCAATACGCTTTTCCGCTCCTACAGGCTCCGTACGGTTGATATCCAGTTTTACTTTCTCGCCCACCATCATCTCTGTGAGTGATTCTACGGTTGCCTTCGCCGTCTCTACCGTATTAATATATTTTCCTTTTCGAAGCACGGCGACACGGTCAGAAAGTTCCAATACTTCATTTAATTTATGTGTGATGATGATAATGGATTTTCCTGCTTTCCTCATATTCCTAAGGACTGCAAATAATTTTTCGGTCTCCTGCGGTGTCAATACGGCAGTCGGTTCATCCAGGATCAGAATATCTGCCCCACGGTAAAGTACTTTTACGATCTCTACGGTCTGTTTCTGTGAGACAGACATATCATAAATTTTCTGGGACGGATTGAGGTCAAATCATACTGTTCTGTCAGTTCCCTGATTTCTTTCTCTACCTGTTTCATATTCAGTTTTTCTTTTCCAGGCAGACCTAAAATAATATTCTCGGCGGCTGTCAAAATATTGATCAGCTTGAAATGCTGATGAATCATTCCAATACCGAGTGCGAAGGAATCTTTTGGGGAGCGGATGGTCACTTCTTTTCCATCCACATAAATTTCTCCTTCGTCCGGGAAGTAAATTCCGGAAAGCATGTTCATCAACGTAGTCTTTCCACTACCATTCTCTCCTAAAATTGAAAGAATTTCACCTTTCCTGACGGTCAGATTCACGTTATCGTTCGCAATCACGTCACCGAAACGTTTGGTTACACCTTTCAGTTCAATAGCGTTTCCTGTTTCCACAAGTAATCCTCCTAAATACGAAAATCCTTTCAATCTGTATCTTGAAAGGATTTCTCTGTTTTCTTCCAATATTTCTATCATTGCAGAGCACAGAAACCATCTGTGCCCTGCCGGTTTATCTTAAAAATTAGTTTGCCTGAGATGTGATACCATCAATGATAATATCAAAGGATGGTGCAGATGCTAATTCAGATTCATGGTAATAACCATCTGAAACGTAATCAGCATATTTTGCGTAATCTCCGCCTTCTGCGATCAGGTCTTCTAAGGAAGATCCGTTTACTGTAAATGTAGATGTATCAAATACATGAAGAGAACCATCTTTTAATGCTGCTTCTACTTCTTCTACTTTTGCGTCTGTTCCTTCTGCTGCAACAGCCTCATTGACCGGAGTGATTCTGACTGCATCCTCAGAGAATCCTTTGCACCAGTCTGTGTCGATTGCTTTTCCATCTAATACGCACTGTACAGCGTAAGTATAATATACACCCCAGTTATTTGTAGGAGATGTCAATGCTGCGTCCGGAGCAACAGATGTCATATCTACGTTGTAACCAACACAAGGAACACCTGCTGTCTCACATGCTGATGGAGCACCTGTTGTATCAGCATGCTGGCTGATCAGTACACAGTTGTCTGCGATCAGCTGATTTGCAACTTCGCCCTCTGCTGTCATATCTGCCCAGCTGTTTGTATACTGAACTTCCATTGTAACAGATTCACATACGCTCTTAGCACCTAAATAGAAAGATGTGAATCCTGAAATAACCTCTGCATATGGGTATGCACCTACATAACCGATTTTTGCCTGATCTGCTGTGATAGTACCATTCTCGATCATCTCATTTAATTTCATACCTGCAACAACACCGGATACATAACGTGCTTCATAAATTGCATCGAAGTAGTTGTGCATGTTAGAAAGTCCGGAACTTGCTGCCTGATATCCTGTTGCATGACAGAACTGAATGTCCGGATACTCCTGTGCTGCCTGTAAAATGTATGTCTCATGTCCAAAACTTGTTGCAAAAATAATATTACATCCCTGATCTGCAAGGTCTACTGCTGCATCATAACAGGACTCGTCCTCCGGGATCGTCGTTTTCTCAATAATCTGGTCATCTGATAAACCAAGGTTTGCTGCCATCTCATCAATACCTGCCATATGAGCTGCTGTATATCCCTCGTTCTCATCACCGATATAAATAACACCGACTTTGATATCTGCTGCGGAAGCTGCTGCCTGTGTGCCATCTGTACCAGCCTCTGTAGAAGCTGCTGCAGAATTATCTGCTGCACTGCTGTTGTCTGCTGTGTCTCCACATCCTGCCACCATACCGACAGTCATTCCCATTGCCAATAAAATACTTAATGCCTTTTTCATATAATCCTCCTTGTTTTGCGAAGCAAAATCCAATTTTACGAAGTAAAATTTAACCTCTGGTGAAGAGAGGATTTAGCCTCCTTGTTTTCCATAGGAAAAACTAATTTCAAAATACAAAAGTCAATTTAGCATAGCAATTTTTTATCGTCAATATGATTTGTATGGTAATTTTCAAAAAAACGTCAATTTTTGCATAAAATTTTTTATTGATAAGATGAACTAATACAGGAGATATTTTTAACTAATAAAAAACACAGCCTTCCTCCATCATCTGGAAAAAGACTGTATCTTTGTTCTTATACTCTTCGGATGTGCTGATGTGTAAACAGGTGATCCTGACAATACTCATAATTGCCTTCGCACTTCGAACAGAAACGGAACTGTAAGTTCGGATCATCCAGCTCTGTGCGTCCGCAGACCGCACATTTGTGTTTTGCGATACCGGAACCCGGTCTCGGCTCTCTCATCTGTGCCTTAAACTGCTGCCTGCGATGCACCTCATGTGGGGTATATCGGCTCAGATTCCTCGCGGAAAGGAAGAAGATGAGATAATTTAACAGTGACATCACAATACATAACAGCATAATTCCTGCATACCATAATGCAGTGGCTGTGGACTGGGTATATGCATAAATCGCATGATAGGTATCCCACACGCTGAATACCATGATAACAACATATACGGCTGCCATCCATTTCATTTTTATCGGAATGATAAAGTACAGTAACACCTGCATATCCGGATATAAGGTCGCAAATGCAAGGAATATAGACATATTGATATAGGAAGTACTGATCATCTGTCCCATCATTGTGCTTGCAGTGTGGGCAAAACTGCCACCCATAAACAGATAGATCAGACCATACGCCAAAAGGCTTCCCACTTCAGTCAGCAGGATTCCGCCGATGATATAGGCATTAAAACGGAAAGTTCCCCACGCGCGCTCCAACGCAGTTCCAAGCTGATAATAAAACATCATCATGATCAACAGAAAAATGATATTGCTGTCTGTCGGCATTAAAATCCATGTGATAAGTCTCCAGATCTGTCCGTGTAAAATGTAATAAGGCTGGAAATTCAAGAATCCCAATATATTCGGTGCCACCATGTTCAATACAAATCCAACGGAATATGCTCCGATCAGATACACGATCAGATTCGGTACCGCATATCTTCCAAATTTACGCTCCAGTTTATTTAACCAGTTCATATTGCTGCTCCTTTTTTTCAAATACTCTTTGGACTGTCTTCTTTTTCAAACAATCTAGCTAAAGTATATCTATGCAGGAAACCTTTGTCAATCGGCGCTAAATTTCTTCATAAAAAGTTTAGATTTTTCAGATTATTTTGTCATTGTTTTTTGTTTTTTCCTGTCGTATAATGTACATTGCTTGGTTTTTGAGCACATATATATAATAGGAAGAAATAGTGAACATAGACTATTGATAGATCTGATTTACAAGAGATAATTTGGAGGAAAGATATGAGTAACAATACACTTCATAAACTTGGTATTGATATTGGTTCCACGACAGTCAAAGTAGCTGTGCTGGATGAGAATGACAACCTGTTATTCTCCGATTACGAGAGACATTTCGCCAATATCCGTGAAACTCTCTCCCTGCTGGTGGAAAAAGCTTATAAACAGCTCGGGGATATGCAGATTGCCCCGATGATCACCGGTTCCGGTGGTCTTACCCTTGCAAAACATTTAGACGTGCCGTTTGTCCAGGAGGTCATCTCCGTATCCACTGCTTTACAGCACTATGCACCACAGACCGATGTTGCCATCGAGCTTGGCGGTGAGGATGCGAAGATCATTTATTTCGAGGGCGGTAATGTGGAACAGCGTATGAACGGTATCTGTGCCGGTGGTACAGGTTCTTTTATCGACCAGATGGCATCCCTCATCCAGACAGATGCGACCGGACTGAACGAATACGCAAAGAATTATAAGGCAATTTATCCGATTGCCGCCAGATGCGGTGTATTTGCCAAGACAGATATCCAGCCTCTGATCAACGAAGGTGCAACCAGGGAAGACTTATCCGCTTCCATTTTCCAGGCAGTTGTCAACCAGACGATCAGCGGTCTTGCCTGCGGCAAACCGATCCGTGGACACGTTGCTTTCTTAGGAGGTCCCCTGCACTTTTTATCCGAGTTAAAGGCTGCATTCATCCGTACCTTAAACTTAGACGAGGAGCATGCGATCACTCCTTTGAATTCCCATCTTTTTGCAGCGATCGGTTCTGCACTGAACTATAAAGAGGACAAAGTAACTACTTTAGCAGGATTACATACAAAACTTCAGTCCGATATCCATATGGAATTTGAAGTTGCAAGACTTGATCCTTTATTCAAAGATCAGGCAGAATACGATGCTTTCCGCACACGCCACGACGGACATCATGTAAAGTCCGCAGATCTGGCTTCTTACGAAGGAAACTGCTACCTTGGTATCGATGCAGGTTCCACCACAACGAAAGTTGCCCTGATCGGTGAGGATGGTTCTCTGCTGTACTCCTTCTACAGCAATAACAACGGAAGCCCGCTCTCTACTGCGATCCGTGCGATCAAAGATATTTATTCCAAACTGCCGGAAAAGGCACACATTGTACACTCCTGCTCCACCGGATATGGTGAGGCGTTACAGAAGGCTGCTCTGAAATTAGATGACGGCGAAGTAGAAACTGTCGCACATTTTTATGCCGCAGCATTCTTTGATCCGGAAGTTGACTGTATCCTCGACATTGGTGGTCAGGATATGAAATGCATTAAGATCAAAAACCAGACCGTTGACAGTGTCCAGTTAAATGAAGCCTGTTCTTCCGGTTGTGGTTCTTTCATTGAGACATTTGCAAAATCCTTGAATTTCTCTGTGCAGGACTTTGCCAGAGAAGCTCTTTTTGCCAAAAATCCGATCGATCTTGGAACCCGCTGTACAGTATTCATGAACTCGAAAGTAAAACAGGCTCAGAAAGAGGGCGCATCCGTCGCTGATATTTCTGCCGGTCTTGCCTACTCAGTCATCAAGAATGCTCTATATAAGGTAATCAAGCTTTCCGATGCAAAAGATCTTGGTCAGAACATTGTGGTACAGGGTGGAACGTTCTACAACGATGCCGTTTTACGAAGTTTTGAAAAAATTGCCGGTGTCCAGTGTATCCGTCCGGATATTGCCGGTATCATGGGAGCTTTCGGCGCTGCCCTGATCGCAAGGGAACGCCATGAGGAAGGTTATCAGACCTCCATGCTCTCCATCGACGAGATCAATGCACTGACTTTTGACACGAAGCTTGCAAGATGTCAGGGATGTACGAACCACTGTCTCTTAACCATCAACCGCTTCTCCGGCAACCGTCAGTATATTACCGGCAACCGCTGTGAGCGTGGTCTTGGAAAAGAGAAGAACAAAGACAACATTCCAAACCTTTTTGAATATAAGAACAAACGTATTTTTGACTATGAACCATTAAGTGCAGAGGAAGCAGCCCGCGGTACCGTCGGCATCCCACGTGTATTAAATATGTATGAGAACTACCCATTCTGGGCAGTCTTTTTCAAAAAACTAGGTTTCTCCGTGGTACTCTCTCCGTCCTCCACACGTAAGATTTACGAGCTTGGTATCGATTCGATCCCATCCGAATCCGAATGTTACCCTGCAAAACTTGCACACGGACATGTGACCTGGCTGATCCATCAGAATGTGGATTTCATTTTCTACCCGTGTATCCCATACGAGAGAAATGAGTTCCCGGATTCCAACAACCACTACAACTGCCCGATCGTTACTTCTTACGCAGAGAATATTAAAAACAATGTGGATGAGATCACTTCCGGTCAGGTGAAGTTCTTAAATCCATTTATGGCATTCACAAATGAGGACACCTTATCCTCCCAGCTCATCAAGGTATTTGGTTCTTCTGAATTCGGCATTTCCGAAGCGGAGATCCGCGATGCAGTTTCCGAAGGCTGGAAGGAATTAGCTGTTGTCCGCATGGAAATGCAGAAAAAAGGTGAGGAAGTATTAAAATATATGGAAGAGACCGGAAAACGCGGTATCGTTCTCGCCGGACGTCCATACCACGTTGACCCGGAGATCAACCACGGTATTCCGGAGCTTATCACTTCTTATGGAATCGCCGTTTTAACAGAAGACTCTGTCTCCCATCTGCATCAGCCGGAGCGTCCGTTGATCGTTATGGATCAGTGGATGTACCACTCCCGCCTGTATGCGGCTGCAAACTTTGTAAAGACAAGAGATGACTTAGACCTGATCCAGTTGAACTCCTTCGGATGTGGTCTTGACGCCGTTACCACCGATCAGGTCAACGATATTCTGACCAGATCAGGCAAAATCTACACCTGTCTGAAGATTGATGAGGTCAACAACTTAGGTGCTGCCAGAATCCGTATCCGTTCACTGATCGCAGCGATCCGCGTCCGCGAGAAAAAGCAGACCAAAAGAACGATCGTGCCTGCAAGTTATGAGCGTGTGGTATTTACGAAGGAGATGCGTGAAAACTACACGATTCTCTGCCCGCAGATGTCACCGATCCATTTTGAATTATTAGAGCCGGCTTTCAATGCTGCCGGATACAATCTGGTCGTACCAGATGTTCCTGCAAGGGAATGTGTCGATGTCGGATTAAAATTCGTCAATAACGATGCCTGTTATCCGTCCCTGATCGTTGTCGGCCAGTTGATGGCTGCCGTAAAATCCGGCAAATACGATATGAATAAGACTGCGATTTTAATCTCCCAGACCGGTGGCGGATGCCGTGCAAGTAACTACATCGGATTCATCCGCCGTGCTCTGGAAAAGGCTGGCTACCCGAATGTTCCGGTTATCTCCATCAACTTGAGCGGTTTAGAGAGCAACCCGGGATTCACTTTCACTCCAAAGCTTATCCAGCACGGACTTTACGCTCTGGAATTTGGTGATATTTTCCTTCGCTGTTTATACGCCACAAGACCTTATGAAGCAGTTCCCGGTTCTGCCAACGAACTCCATGAAAAATGGAAAGAGAAGATCATTGCATTTATTACACAAGATAAGATTTTATCCCATAAAAAATACAAGCAGATGTGCCGTGAGATCATCCGTGACTTTGACAATCTCCCGCGTCTTGATATTAAAAAGCCGCGTGTCGGCATAGTCGGTGAGATTTTGGTGAAATTCCATCCGGCTGCCAACAACTATCTTGCAGACCTGTTAGAATCCGAAGGTGCGGAAGCTGTTGTTCCTGACCTTACCGACTTCCTGCTCTACTGCTTCTACAACACAGGCTTTAAGGCAGACAACCTCGGTTTCAGCCAGAAATCCAAACGTATCGGACGCCTTGGCATCAGGTTCTTTGAGTGGCTGCGCTCTGCTGCGGTTGATGAATTTAAGAAGAGTAAACATTTTACTCCACCTGCACACATTGAGGATCTTGCAAAATATGCAAGGGATATCGTATCCGAAGGTAACCAGACCGGTGAGGGATGGTTCTTAACCGGTGAGATGTTAGAGCTGATCCATACCGGCACTCCGAACATTGTCTGCACGCAGCCATTTGCCTGCCTGCCGAACCATGTTGTAGGAAAAGGTGTTATCAAGGAATTACGGCACCGCTATCCGGATTCCAACATTGTTGCGATCGACTACGATCCGGGTGCAAGTGAAGTAAACCAGTTGAACCGTATTAAACTCATGCTCTCAACTGCAAATAAGAACCTGAAAAAAGATACTTTGAATTAATACGAAAAAAATCGAAATTTAATTTGTTTTATGCTATAATCATAAATAGCTTTATTAGTTATTGGTTACGTGTACATTGTGAACAGACATGCGTGCGTATGTCAATCGGGGAAAATGAATGAAAAACGATAAAACTGACAATCATGAACAGATTTTCTGGGAAGAGATCGACCGGCTTTTTCCAGATATGATAAAAGCGATCGCCTCTCTTTCCAAAAAATCATATCTTTCCATCACAAACCTTCGGACCGGAATCACCTGGTGGTCCGAACGGGCGATGGATTATTTTGGCATGAAAGAAAATTATACGATCCGCAGCATGGAAAAGGCAAACCGGAAGATCCATCCTGATGATGTTGCCACTTTCAAACGTGGTTTTAAAGAACGGGTTGACGGTAAAAATCTGGATACCGCATGGGAATACCGGATTCAGGATGGCGATTCCTACAACCGTTTCAACGCCATGGCGCGTGTACTTTATGATGAACAAAAGCAGCCTTTTATCATCATTATCCGCTATGATAATTATGGAATTTCTGATGAAGTGGACTCTGTCACAGGTCTCTATACGGAACCGGCACTGAACCGCTGTATCACCCAATTACTTGATAACACACGTCCTGCCGCACTCTTAAAGATCGGGCTGGATCAGTTCAGCCATATCAATGTCATGTATGGGGCAGCTTTTGCAGATAAGATTCTGAACAAAGTGGCACAAAGCCTTTTACACATGGTACGCAATATCGGTTATGCCTACCGCCTGTCCGGTGCGAAATTTGTGCTCGTTTTCGACAAAATATCCAAAATAGAACTCCGTGACATCTTCAATTTCATCGAGGATGCACTGGCAAACACCATTACAGTGAATGGAAAACGGATTCCGATCAAGATCTCTGCAGGAGCCATTTTCTTAGAACCCTATATGAAAGAAACGAATGCTGTCCGCAGCCGTCTGACCTATGCGCAGAATCATTCACGCTATGAACATCATAGCGATCTCGTCATTTTTAACGATGAGATCTGTGGCAACAACGAAAAACAGTTTGAGCTGATCGGTCTGATCCACCAGTGTGCGACCAGCCATTTTGAGGGATTCCGCCTGTTCTACCAGCCGATAGCAGACACAAAGACCGGAAAGATCCGTGGCATGGAAGCACTGATACGATGGGAATTAGAACCCTACGGTCTCATCTCTCCAGGAATATTTATGGAGTGGCTAGAGGAAGATCCATGTATCTTTGACCTCGGCAACTGGATCTTACGCACCGCATTAAAGGATATTGGCAGGATTCGTGATAAGATCCCACACTTTTTCGTAAACGTCAACATCTCTGCCGCTCAATTGTCGCGAAAAGAATTTCGTGACTCTGTCATGACGATTTTAAAAGAAACCGGAGCCAGACCGGAGGAATTGTGTCTGGAACTGACTGAGCGCTGCCGGGATCTCGATGTGACTTTTCTGAAAAATGAAGTCAATTTCTTTCACTCAAAGGGGATTAAAATTGCACTGGATGATTTTGGAACCGGTAACAGCTCCCTAAGTCTTGCTTTGGAATTACCTGTTGATGAGCTGAAAGTCGATATGAGTTTTATCAAAGATATTGAACAAAAGCCACAGAATCAGGCTATGGTACAGTCGATCGTTGATTACGCAAACCGTACCAATACCGAAACCTGTATCGAGGGAATTGAAAATCAGGAGGTAAGCGACTACATTCATCAATTTGGTGCGACCTGGTATCAGGGTTATTTTTATTCCAAACCTGTTCCGATCGACCAGTTTGAAACATTGCTGGATGTGCCTCACTGAAAAATCTCTTTTTTGCATATGATCCATGAGATCACTGCTGAAACAAATTCCGTGATCCAGAACGCGTGCCATACACCAGCCGCCTGAAAAAGGCGGCTTAAAATAAATGCCAGCGGCAAAATCACCACGATATAACGCAGTAATGAAATGACTAACGATTCCTTCCCTTTTCCAAGCCCCTCCAAAGCGCCGGATACCGTGACGGAAACCGATGACACGATAAATCCTATACTGATGAGCCTGAGTGCCTCCCTGCCTAGCCAGATTGTCTCAGGATTTCCTGTAAACAGACCGATCAGCGCCTGTGGCACTGCCATACAGAGAATCGTACCGATCACCATCACTATTACGATCAGGAACAATGCTGACCGAAAAATCTCTTTCACTCTCTTTGACTCTCCTGCTCCATAATTGTATCCAATCAATGGACGCATCCCCTGTACCACACCATTTCCAGTCAGATACAAAAATGTCTGTAATTTGAAATAAGCACCCAATACAAGAACATAACTTGCAGAATAAACAGCCAGTATCGCATTTAATGCAGACACCTGGACTGAAGGCAGCGCAAGGCTTAACGTTGCAGGGATTCCGATAGAATACACTTTTTTGCAAAGCTGCTTCTCCGGCTTCATATTTCTGACCTTCACTTTGGCAGGAATCGGTTTCCAGTAATATGCGGTCAGATACCCTGCCAGTGACACGATCTGTCCGATTCCGGTTGCAAGTGCCGCTCCCCGGATTCCCATTGCAGGAAAAATCCCAATTCCAAAAATCAGCAGTGGATCAAGCACAATATTGGTCACACAGCCAAGCAGCATACAGAACATAGATGTTTTCATGCGTCCAACTGCCTGGAATATTTTTTCAAAACAAAGTGCTGCCGCATTTGGCACTGCAAATAAAAATACAATATCCGAGTACTGTACCCCCATTCCGATAATTCCGGCCTGTTTTGTAAACATTCCTAAAAAGACCGGCATAACTGCAATACAGATGGCTGCCAGCACCAGACCGTGCAGCATATTCAATAACATGCCAATCGATGCTGTTTTATCCGCCATTTGCTGTTTCTGTGCCCCAAGATAATAAGCCATCGCAGCATTCATTCCGATAGCAAAACCAATGACCACTGCATTGACCAGATTCTGTAACGGAAATACTAACGATAACGCCGTCATCGCATCCTCACTGATCTGCGCTACAAAGTAGCTGTCTATGATATTATATAATGCATTCACTAACATGGAAAATGTCATCGGCAGCGCCATGGAGATCACCAGCGGCATCACCGGTTTTTCTTTCATAAATTCCTGATTCATCTTTTCTTTTTCTCCTCTGTTTTCTTTCTGTCAATCAATCTTACTCGCATACGCTGAAATATCTGTTTTAGCGCAAAAAAATACCACACGACTGTTCACATTCAGTCGTGTGGCGAAAAATAGAGCTTTTTGCTCCAAAAAAGTCCACTCCAATATTGGTTTTGGATTCTATATGCTATTTGTCCTTCTGATCCGCTTTCTGGATCAATAAAAGGATATCAGAAAGTTCCTCTTCTGTCAACTGTGTATATGCTGCAAGTTCCTGTACAGTTGCTTCCCTGCCATTCTCCTCTGCAAGATACTTCTTTGCCTCGTTGACTAATGCCAGCTTACCGACCATAGCCTTCTCATCCTCATCCTCGCCTTCTTCCGCAAGAATGGATGATTTCATGGCTGTCTCCACTGCGCCCTGCAATTCTGCCTCAACATCTGTTTTTTCCTCACATCCGCAAAGTTCTGTCAGTTTTAAAAAAAGTGCCATATTTCCTTCCTGAATGACATCCTCAAAGCCCTCTGAGGTCACTGCAAGCTTTCTGGCGGTCTCTAACACCTTTATCATCCAGCTGTCAGAGATTGGATTGATCACGGACTCATCCCCTGCTAAAAGTTTCTGATACATTTCTTCCTGCTTCTTCCCAGAATATACCGGAAGACTGCTGATCTCCTCCAGATACATCTGAAATACCTTAGTTTCCGGTAAAACATCCGGCTCTGCGTTTTTTTCCTCTTTTTTGTCAGGATCATTCTGCGCCAGCACAGATGCATCTGACGTTTCCTGCCAGTCTGCTGCTTCCTGCTCTCCGCCTTCGTTCTCTTCCGTTTCCTCTTCCGCTTCTTCCTCCTCATGTGGTGTCAGCAGAAACTCTAAAACCATGTTTTCCTGCTGTTCGTTTAACTCCATCTCTTTGAAATAGCTTAAGATCTCTTCTTTTGATAACGGTGTCGCAGAAGTGCGGATAATCTCTGCCACCTCATGGATTGTCTCTGTAAATACACTCTGATCTAACATAGTCTCTCCTGTTTTCTTCTCTTTAAACCTTGTGTTTTGCCTCTTTCTCATCAATATCAACTAAAATAATGTCCGGTCCGATTCTGACGATCTTACACCACGGAATAAACAGTTCGAACTCCCTGCAAAAACAGCCGAACCATTTTCCGGGTCCCGGAACGATCAACGCCCGTATCCTTCCATCACATTCGTCAATATCAAGATCATGGACATTTCCAAGGCATTTGCAGTCACAGACGTTTATCACTTCTTTTTCTGTCAAGTCACAAAAGCGCATACCATTCTCCGAAACATTCCCTCGAAAAATGATATGCGTTTTTTTATCTCTTATACATTAAAGCGGAACAAAATAACGTCTCCGTCTTTGACCACGTACTCTTTTCCTTCCATGCCTACAATTCCTTTTTCACGGGCTGCTGCAAGACTTCCATTATCTAAAAGATCCTGATAATTTACAACCTCAGCCTTGATAAATCCGCGCTCAAAGTCTGTGTGGATCTTACCTGCTGCCTGTGGTGCTTTTGTGCCTTTCTTAATCGTCCAAGCACGGCACTCATCTTCTCCTGCTGTAAGGAAACTGATAAGACCAAGCAGACTGTAGCTTGCTGCTACCAGTTTATCAAGACCGCTGGAGGTCACGCCGAGGTCATCTAAATATTCCTTTTTCTCATCTTCATCGAGTTCTGCAAGTTCCTGTTCGATCTGTGCACAGATCACAAATACTTCTGCGCCCTCTTCCTTTGCCATCTCTCTCACTTTTGCAACGTGTGGATTGGATGCTCCGTCATCTGCAAGATCATCCTCTGCAACATTTGCTGCGTAAATGGTCGGTTTTGCAGTCAGAAGGTTATAGCCTTTGAACCAGATTTCCGCATCTTCATCATCCGGCACTTCAAAAGATCTTGCCATCTTACCGGCTTCCAGATGTGCTTTGATTGCCTCTACAAGCTCCAGTTCTTTTGCAAGTGTCTTGTCCATTCTTGCCTGTTTGGAAATCTTTGCAATTCTTCTGTCAAGAATCTCAATATCAGAAAAGATCAGTTCCAGATTGATGGTCTCAATATCTCTTGCCGGATCAATAGATCCATCCACATGGATAATATTGGTATCCTCAAAACAACGTACTACATGTACGATAGCATCCACTTCACGAATGTTTGCAAGAAACTGGTTTCCAAGACCCTCGCCCTTGCTGGCTCCCTTTACAAGTCCTGCAATATCCACAAATTCGATGGTAGCCGGTGTTACCTTCTTGGTATGATAAAGTTCACCGAGTTTTACGATTCTCTCATCCGGTACGGAAACGATTCCGACGTTCGGATCAATCGTTGCGAATGGATAGTTTGCAGATAAAGCACCTGCTTTGGTCAGGGAATTAAATAATGTAGACTTTCCGACGTTTGGAAGTCCGACGATTCCTAGTTTCATTTTTATCTTTACCTGTCCGAAAACCCTTTATTTATGCGGGTTTTCGCCTTTCTCTATA
>ULRL01062417.1_pt1 | contig 24036 bp, 28 predicted proteins | sample 1955391 | NCBI WGS metagenome assembly ULRL01 (sample SAMEA4835681, study PRJEB28245) | human gut metagenome | biome: gut microbiome; material: fecal sample | place: Denmark | collected 2008
TATGTCTTTGCACTGTTGTATACTATGTTACTACACTGCACACCATTGGGCGCCCGCGAGTAACGGCACAGAATTTATGATAAAAATTTATGATAAATACGATTATATAAATACCGCAAAGATAATGCCATTCTGTAGCGGCGAACCGCAACATTCATCATACAGAAAGCACCCGACAAATTAATGTCAGGTGCTTTGAAAAATTGTATGGCAATAAAATCAATTCACACAATCACACAAAATTAAAACATTCTTTTTCTTTTAAATACAAACATAACTGCAACTGCCGAAAGCATAACTACTGTGATAATTGCAGGAGTTGCAAAGTTGCCTGTTGCAACAACGCCGTTGTTAGCTGTGCCGTTTGTGCTGTTGTTATTGTTTGCATTGTCATTTGTTGCAACATCACTTGTTGCGGAAGAAATGTTATCGCTCGGCTTTTCAGGCTTTGCAGGAGTGTCCTCTGTGCTTACAGGCTTAATTGACGGGTTAGGATTGTCAACTGATTTTGCTGTGTAGGTAATTCCTTCATCATCAATGCCTAAAGCTACAGTAAATTTGTAATTGCCCTCATCTCTAACAGAAATGCTTACGGATTTATTACCGTATTCGTCTACATTCTCTACTCCATACATTGCAAACCACGGCGCAGAAGCATACATCATACTGCTGTCAAAAGTTACTGTACCGCCCTTTTCACCGTTTGCGTAATAGAAGGTAACTTCCATTCCGTCAATATTATTTGAAATAGATTTCTTAGCATCAAGTTTAAGTGCTAACTCCATACCATTAGCCATAATATCGTTAAAGCTACAAGTATAAAGCGGTTCTGTAAACACTCTGTTTGGAAGCTTTGTTACTTCACATCTTACAATAGTATGTGGATCTGCTACTTGCTTAACAGAATAATCCGCTGAAATAGTATTATCATACCATCCATCTTCGTAAGAGGCATAACAATAATCTACAGTAAAATTGACAGTATTATCCCAGCAATAATAATCAACAGTTATTCTGCCAGCATAACCGCAAGTCTCGGCAATCGGCGGAACAATACCGTCCTCGCTGTCAATTCCGTCACAGTTTACATCATATTCTTCACCGTTGCTGTAAACAATATGCAACACAACATTGCTCCAGAAACTACTGTCTGAAATTTCACCATGAAAGACAGTAACGCTTTCGGGTGCTTTAACAATTTCCATTGAAACAGGATACAAATCCTCTGTAGGTTCGTCAGGTGTTGAAACACTGCCCCAACCAAAATCATCATCGCCCATTTCGGTTGCAAATGCCTGAACAAATATTGTCTGCACAAGACATACCGCCAACAAAGCAGACAGCAAAATCGTAATAAATTTTGAATGTTTTCTCATAATTTCCTCCATCATTTTATTGTTTTATCTGATATGCAAGATTAATATTTTTGTTTTAAACACCATTCCCCTCTGAATAATTATTTAAAAATTAACCCAAAATACCATTGCTGTTTTACTGCATTTTGCGGTATATTGCAATACAACAATCTGCGGTATGCTATACTGTATGCGAGGTGAATTCTGTGTATAAAAGAATCAGGGAACTGAGGGAAGATGCCGACCTCACGCAAAAAGAAGTTAGCAAAATTCTGCATTGTTCACAACAGGTTTACAGCAATTATGAACTTGGTCAGCGTGATATCCCAACCGTTGTTTTGATTTGCCTCGCAAAACATTATCACACCAGCACCGACTATATTTTGGGGCTGACTGACAACAAAGACTTACCGAATTATACGCACAATTAAATCGGCAAGCTATTCGTCCCGAAGATGTTCTTCGGGATTTTTATGACATTAGTTTACTGCATTTTGCGGTATTTGTCAAGATATATACAGATAAAATATTATTTTTATTTAAGCAACGCTCTGATTTAAGGTAAATTAAATTTCCCAAAGTAATCATCAACTCGTATTTGCGGCTCATTGGACACTTGTGCAAATAATAATACACAATTTATGATAAATAAGATTATATGAGTACCGCAAAGACAATGCCGTTTGTTTCCTCATTTTTCAGGCAATTATATTTTGGACTATTTGTCCTAAAAGTCAATAGGTCACTATGTACTATTTTATAATTTATTCGGTGATGAAATGAAACTGAGAATAAAAGATTTGCGTGAGGACAATGACCTTACGCAAAAAGAAATTGCAAAGGTTCTTATGTGCGACCAGTCGCTGTACTCAAAATATGAACGGGGCGAAAGAGAAATTCCCCTCTCCCTGCTCATTAAACTTGCCGACTGCTACGGCACAAGTCTTGATTATCTGACCTGTCGCACAGACAATCCAAACATAAAATAACAGCCGTTTTGAAAATTTGCATTTCAAGACGGCTGTTGTTTTTATTTATTAAATTGTTTAATTATCAAAGTGACTCCACAAGTCCTACGATATACTTTTGAATAAGCGTTGCATCTACAACATTGATAATGCCGTCACCGTTTACATCTGCGACATACACATCTTCCGCATTGTTGACATCAATAAACTTATTTCCATTTTCATCTGTAAGATTAACAACATATTTCTGAATATCGGTAGCGTCAACTACATTAATAATACCGTTATTGTCAACATCGCCTTTAAGTCTTGTGGTTTCTGATGAATTAAACTTGTAGCCGTACTTTTTGGCAAAGGTTTCTGCTGTTGAGCCAATCTTACCGTGAATTACAAGAGCATTGCAATTGCCGAATGAATCACAGCAAATTGCCTTTACATTTTCCCCGATTGTCACCGATTGAAGATTTTGGCAGTTATAAAAGGCATAGTATGAAATAAATTCAAGATTTTTGCCGAATTTCAGATTTTTAAGTGAAGTACATTCCTCAAACGAACTGTCGCAAATGCTGATAATACTGTCGGAAAAGCTCACCGATGAAAGGTTTGTGCAACCTGAAAAAGCAGATGTGAGAATAGATTCAAGTCCGCTGTTCAAAGTAAGCTTTTCGATTTTACTTCCTGCAAAAGCATAATTGCCTATTGCCTTAACCGTTTCGGGAATTGTAACAGTTTTCAGCGTTGATGCTGACGGAAACGATATCACAACCGAGCCGTACGGAGCATAAGATGTGTAGCTTCTTGATTCCGTAGAAGGTGCATCAGGATCAGTAATATCTTTTGTTACCGAATACATATGATTCTTGGCGATAAGTAAATCGTTTTGAACATAGAAGTTTGTGTTTCCGCTTTGAACCGTAATGCTTGAAAGCTGCGAACAGTAACGCAAAGGGATTATAACCCATTGAGCTTACACTTTTCGGAATTGTCACAGTTTTGAGATTAGTGTATGAAAACGCCTGTTCACCGATTGAAACAAGGCTTGACGGAAGTGTGACTGATGTAAGCTTTTGGTCCGTAAAGGCATAATCGGCTATTGAAACAGTTCCGCTTTTTATCGTAACAGAGCTGTTATCCGCAAGCTTACCCTTGTACTTATACGCAACTTTTCCTGCGTAAACAATTCCGTTAGATTGATTTGTGTACCAAAGGCAATTGTCAAATGCGTTATCACCTATCGAAACAACGCTTGACGGAATTGAAAGTGTCGAAAGGCTTGTACAATTTTTAAATGCCCAAAAATTTATTTTTGTCAGTGTACTCGGCAGGCTTACACTTGTAAGTGCGGTACAGCCGAGAAATGCACTTGAACCAATTTCAGCAATGCCCTTGGGAACAATAATTGTTTTCAAAGTTTTGTTAAACGAAAAACAATTGTTGTCAATGCCGACCATATCACAATCACCGACTGATGCAGGAACATTGACGCTTGCAGACTTACCGGAATAAGATTCAATCCATGCGTTAAATCTTCCGTTTGATTTCTGACCCACAATGCGATATTTGTATCCGCCATATGTATAGCTTTTATAAAGCTCATGTTTTGGAATTGCCTCCGCACTTACCTCGCTTGCCGTTGATACAACCGCATTTGCCGACATCGGCAATGCTGTAAACACACCGAACGCAAGAGTTGCCGATAGTGCAACAGAAATAATTTTGTTTACTCTTTTTCTCATTAAATACCCACTCCTGTTCCGCAGAAATACTATACTTTAAGTTATCACATTATTTTTTATTGTCAACTCAAATAACAGCCGTTTTGAAAATTTGCATTTCAAGACGGCTGTTGTTCTGTTATAAAAAAATCGGCTGATGTTGTTTTCCCTGCAATGCAAGGGTTACGCAATCTTCAAGCTTATCAAAATCAGCCACGAGCGAATTTGGTTTCTTGATGCAATCGTCCTGTTTTAAAGGAACGAAGTAAACGTTTTTCGTGTTGAGAAGTCTGCCGATGTTCTGTGCCGACGCACCGAGAGCGTCATTTGTTGCAACGCACAACAGCACAGGTCTTAAAATTCTCAGATGCGACTTTGCCGCCATTGTTACCGCCGTGTCGGTAATTCCGAGCGACAGCTTTGCAAGCGTGTTGCCCGTACACGGTGCAATCACAAGCAAGTCGCACATTTTTTTAGGTCCTATCGGTTCTGTCTGCACAACCGAGTGCAGAACAGCTTTGCCCGTTATTTCTTCTGCCCTCTTTACCGTTTCCTCCGCTTTTCCGAAACGAGTTGATGTTGAAAAGGCATTTTGCGACATTATCGGAATAACATCATAGCCTGAGTCAACAAGCCTCTGCATTTGCGTAAAAGCCTTTGAAAAGGTGCAAAAGGAACCGCACATTGCAAATCCTATGGTTGCTTTTGTCACCTGTAAACCTCCTTGATGATGTCAAATACAGTAGTTTTTATAATTTCTCCTGCCGTTTTCGGAGCACATTTTCCGGGGAGCGACAATGCCCTAACGGCATAAATTCCGAGTTTTTCTGCGGTATCAAAATCAACCCCTCCCGGCAGGGACGCAAGGTCTATAATAAGGGTGTTTGTGTCGGTATTCATAAGAAGTTCCCTGTCAAAAATCAACCTCGGAATTGTGTTGAAAACAATGTCAAACCGCTTTACCGTTCTGAGATTTTCCGTATTAAGTGCATTGTAGCCGAGTGCTTTTACATATGCAAGGTCTGACGGCTTTCTTGCACTCACGGTAACATTAGCTCTGAGTAAAACAAGCTTGTGAGCAAGAATTTTTCCGATTCTGCCGAATCCCGTAACAAGACACTTACTGCCCGAAATCGTACCCTCATATTCTCTCATTGCACATTCAATTGCACCCTCTGCCGTAGGCAATGCGTTGAGAATTGCAAAATCATCTCTTGCTCCGTAATCAAAAATTTCACCGTTGGAAAGCCTTGGATATGCCTTCAAAAATCTGCTTTTCATCGTAGTAAAAACAGGCTTTTTAAGGATAATTTCAATATCGTCACCGTCAAGCAAAATGTTCTCGTTTGAAAACGGAGTGTTAAGACTTCCGTCTGTCCTTATTGACGGCAACGGAAAAATCAATGCGTCACTTTCCGAAATTGCCTTTTTAACATTGCAAAGGCTCAATGAACCGTAGCTTTCAAGACTGTCAAATCCGCCGAGCAAAACATCGTAACAACTGTCAGAAATTGATTTTGCTAGAAAAAGCTGTCGCTTGTCACCGCCGATTATGCCAAATGTTCTTATGTCGCTCTTTTTCATACACAACACCCGTAAATCAAGTTATTCTCTACACCCTCATATTATGCCGAGTGTCCTTGTGTGTGAACAACACATAAAAGCGACCGCAAAGCATATCACTCTGCGGTCGCTGTTTGTAACTTATTATTTATTTATTTTTCTTTAAATAATCCCAAAAATTATTTTCATCAGATTCATCAAATGACTCTCCGTTTTCGTCCTTTGTACATTCATTAAAAATGTTATACTCAAGCCATGCGTTTGCAGAGTCATAGTCCTTGCTGAAAATATCTGTGTTCTTTATATCAAAAATTCCCATACAATCACCTCAAAGTAATTTTTGTATGTACTCCGTAACTTGATATTACATCATATGAACAAAAAATTCAATACTCATATTAGTATGTTTTATATTTTATTTAATGATTTACCGAATAACAGAACAAAAGAATTTTCAAAATAGAGTTACGGCCTGAGTCCCATTCCGCCCTCAAGGGTAATGGTTTCGCCGCTCATATACTTGAAATCAGGTGATGCAAGTGCAACACAGGCACGGCCGATTTCTTTTTCGACATCACCAAAATGTCCCATTGGCGGCACTTTTACATTCGCCTTGAATGCATCGGGATAGGCCTGCTCAAATTTTTCAAGCTGAGCAGTCCATGCAAGCGGACAGACAATGTTGACATTTATTCCGTCCTTGCCCCACTCGTTGGCGGCAACTCTTGTAAGACCTCTTATTCCCTCTTTTGCGGCTGCATATGCACACTGACCGAAGTTTCCGAAAAGTCCGGCACCCGAAGCAAAGTTTATAACCGTTCCCTTTGATTTTTTAAGGTACGGATAACAAGCCTTCATATAATAGAAGGTTGCGTACAATCCCGAATAAACAGCAAGGTCAAATTGCTCTGTTGTATGATCAGCAAGCGTAATGCCCGACGCAGAAGCCTGAGCGTTGTTAATCAAGACATCAATTCCGCCGAATGTTTCAACAGCTCTGTCAACAACATTCCGAACAACCTTTTCGTTATCGCCGTCCTTGCTGACATCAGCCTGAACAGGCAACACATTTACTCCGTAAAGTCTTTCGAGCTCTTCTTTGGCATCCTCAAGCTTTTTGACATTTCTGCCTGTAATAACAAGGTTTGCACCCTCTTTTGCATAAGCAACAGCAATGCCGTAGCCGATTGAACCGCAACCTCCGTCGCTGAGAACAGCCCTTCCTCCGCCTGTAATAACAGCGGTCTTTCCTAATAAAAATCCCATTAATCCATCCTCCTTTTGGTAAAAAAATATGCTGCAAGAATACAAATATTCTCACAGCCTTATACTACCAGTTATTAAGTTTGGTGTCAATCGTGTAATGCTATTATACGGAAATATTGGGTTTTGATTTTGAATTAATCTTTTCCTTTTGTAAATTTTCTTTTGCAGTATTAATAGATGCAACCAATATTCTGCGAACAGTGCCGCACAGGTTATATAAATCAGTTGATAGTTCTCTAAGCTTTGATTCAGCCATACGAACCTCTTTTAATTATATATAAACAAGTGAAATATACTTCGTATGTGAAATAATACTATTGTATTGTGAAATTTTCTGCTTACGCAGAAAGTGAAATAAAATAAATCCTTTCACGCCGTCAGGCACTTCACATGGAAAATCCATATTTCACACCGATAGGTATTTAACAAATCCTTTTGGATTTATTTCACTGAAAAAAGCACTTGCAAAAGCAAGTGCTTTTTTCTTGGCGGAGGACAAGGGATTTGAACCCTCGCGCCGCGTTAGCGACCTACTCCCTTAGCAGGGGAGCCTCTTCACCACTTGAGTAATCCTCCGTGTGAAGTTTAAATTCACTATAAAATAAAATGGCGGAGAGGAAGGGATTCGAACCCTTGGTCCCTCGCGGGATCACTAGTTTTCAAGACTAGCTCCTTAAACCACTCGGACACCTCTCCGTATGCTCATCTTGCCTTTCAGCATTTCAGCAAGATTTATTCTAACACAAGTTTCTCCATTTGTCAACACTTATTTTTAATTTTTTTGAATATTCAGTAAAATAAGAAAATTTCCCAATTTCTTGACAAATCGCAAGCCATCATATACAATAGTTATGTTATGTGCCAATAGCTCAGTTGGATAGAGCGTTCGCCTCCTAAGAATATGTTGCAACACACACTTTTGATCGGAAAGTGTATGGTAATGTGGTAGAATAATCGTAAATTTAATACACGTCTTCGTAGCTCAGCCGGATAGAGCGTCCGCCTCCTAAGCGGAAGGCCGTGGGTTCGAATCCCGCCGAGGACGCCATTTTAAGCCGTTTTTGATGATTTTTCATCGAAAGCGGCTTTTCTCTTTTTACGGCTTCCGCTTCCGTGATCGTGCTAACAAAAGTGTGTGGTTATCTAACAGGTGTTAGCACGAAATCGCTGATTTTGCTAACAAAAACCGTCGTTTTGCTAACAGCGTTAAAAATTCCAATTAATCTCTGCTAACAGATTAGTTGTGCGGTATGGTGGTAGTTTATTCGCATAATTGAAAACAAATCCTTTCTATATATAATAATGGTATAAGGAAGTGATTATTATGAAAGACCCTAAATACCATATATATCTTACGAATGAAGAACGCTCCGAGGTTTTGAAATCACTTATTGACCTCAAAAATGAAATGATTGTACAGGGTAAACACACTGATGTATTGGATGAAATCATCGTCAAGCTATACAAATCCCGAAAAAAGAATATAAAGGTAATATACATTTAAATTAAGCTATTTAGCCGTCTGTTCCTTAATTGGAGCAGGCGGCTTTTTTGCGTTTATTCAACTTTTTTCAAAAAAAATAAAAAAATTTTGAAAATAGACTTAAAAAACACCCTCTCCCATTGGGTATAGGTGAAAGGGCTTTTTTCCGAGCAATCGGAAAAGACCTTTTCACAGACCTTTGACAACTGAATATCATTTCTTCAAGTACGTTACTTGTGTAAGCAGAAATGTAAAGCTACCTCAGCGGTACGCCACGACCTCCTTTCAGGAGCGAGCGCTAATTCCGTCTGTGAGTATCGGGCTGCTCCCGATATGGCGACGACCTGCACAAGCGATAATGATACTTCTCTACGGAGCTGGCGGAGAACCCGGCAGAGGTGAGATTCCTATGAGCCTGATAGCAGTCAGGCACTTGAAGAACTTCCCATATAGATTTATCTATCCGCTGGGGTGTCGAGGACAAATAAGCGGAAAAGTTACATAGCTGTTTTTGCAGGGCAGCTATAAAACTATTTGAAAGGAGGAAAACGAATGCCAAACTGCAAAACTATTGCTATATGCAATCAGAAGGGCGGTGTCGGAAAAACGACTACCACAATGAACTTGGGCATTGGCTTGGCGAATAAAGGTAAAAAGGTGCTCCTCGTTGACTGTGATCCACAGGGAGATTTAACTACCTGTCTTGGTTGGCAGCGTGTCGATGAAATCCCTGTTACCCTCGCTACCAAAATGCACGAGATTATCCGTGACGATAGCACAGATGTAAAAAGCGGTATTCTCCACCACGAAGAAGGTGTGGACCTCATTCCTTCCAATACGGATTTGGAAGCGCTGGAGATGTACCTTGTGACGGCTATGAGCCGTGAGAACATCTTGAAAAACTATCTGAACAAGGTGAAGCCGAACTACGACTACATCCTTATTGATTGCAGACCATCACTCGGTATGTTGACCTTGAATGCTTTGACGGCAGCAGACAGCGTGATTATCCCTGTTCAGGCTCAGTATTTGCCTGCAAGGGCTATGACACAGCTTCTTCGGACTGTTTCAAAGGTAAAGACACATACAAATCCTAATTTGGCGATTGACGGCATTTTGCTGACGCTCGTCGATAACAGGACAAACCTTGCTAAAAGCACTGTGGACGCAATACGGAACAACTTTGGAAGTGTTGTTAAAATCTACAAAGCAAAAATCCCGATGGCGGTCAAAGCCGCCGAGGTAACTTCCAAAGGCAAAAGTATTTACGCATACGAGCCTAACAGCAAGGTAGCACAGGCATACGCTGATTTCACAAAGGAGGTGTTGTCAGGTGGCAGACAGAAAGAGCGACTTCGCTCTGCCGACGCTCGATGACCTTTTCTCCACACAGGAGGAACGTGACGAAGCAAGGCTCGAAAAGATCAGGGATATTCCGCTTGACTTGATTGATGACTTTCCCGATCACCCTTTCCACGTCAGAGATGACGAGGATATGGTACAGCTTGTCGAGAGTATCAAGACAAACGGCGTTTTAACGCCTGCCGTTCTCCGTCAGAAAGAGGACGGACGGTATGAGATTGTCAGCGGACACCGCAGAAAGCGGGCTTGTGAGCTTGCCGGGCTTACCACCCTCAGAAGTGAGATTAAGGACTTAACCCGTGACGAAGCTGTTGTATATATGGTTGAGAGTAATTTTCAGCGTACAACAATACTTCCGAGCGAGAAAGCCTTTGCTTACAAAATGAGGTTGGAAGCTATGAAAAGGCAAGCAGGCAGACCACAGCAAGAAAATGGGGCACCAGTGGGGCACCATTCTAAATCAAGGGATATTCTTGCTGAAGAAAGCGGCGAAAGTCGTGAACAAATCCGAAGATATATTCGCTTGACTAACCTTGTCCCTGAACTTTTGGAGCTTGTGGACGAGGGCAGAATCAAAATGCGTCCTGCCGTTGAGTTGTCCTATCTTGACGAGGATAGTCAGCGTGACGTTGTAGAGCAGATTGACATTAACGACTGCACACCGTCGCACGACCAGACAATCCGAATGAGGAAAATGTTTGAAAGCGGCAAACTGACGGCGGAAGCTGTTGAAGCGATTATGTCGGAAGAAAAACCCAACCAGCGTGAGCGCATTGTGCTGCGTGGTGACAGAGTACGAAGCCTTATTCCGAAAAATGTTCAGTTAAAGGACACGGAGGACTATGTGTGCAAGGCTCTGGAACACTACGCCAAGTATCTGCGCCACCGTTCAGAGCGTGACAGCAGATAGGAAGTGCAAAACTTATTTTTTTGACTTCCCCCTTTCTCACACTCTAACCCCTAAGACTACCTGTACTATCCGAAAAGAAAGATATAATACTATCTCTTAAATATACTCTATCTCATAAACAATATCTTTCTTAAAGGTGCAGGCAAACCGATTCAAACACACAATTTCAATTCAAAACTTATGGAGGTAAACCAATGACAAAAGTTTTCAACAAGAGAAACGCCAAGCGTGTTACGGCGATCCTTTTAGCCGTTGTAGCTGTCGTTTCTTCAATTTTCATCATTCCCACCGCCAGCGCTGCCGGAAAAGAGGTCACTGTGACCTTTGATTACTGCTACGACACAGGCGGCAATATCATCTCATTCGTAAAGTACACCGAACACGGCGGCTATACCGTCGGAACTGTCGGCGAGGAACTCTGCCGTATCTATGCGGACGGCAAAGACGCATATTGCATTGAGCCGGGACACTCGCTCTATTCAGGCAACACCCTGACAACCGACGCTTCGGCTGCGTGGAACGCACTCAGCAAGACTCAGAAGAAGGCGGTCAATCTCGCCCTTCTTTTCGGAAAGTCAGGCAGCAGCTCCAGCCTTGTCGGTACTGACGGACAGAAGTGGATTGCAACCCAGCTTGTTGTATGGGAATTCTGCACGGGCTACCGTGACGCTTCTACGTTTAAGCTCAGTAATTCCAAGTTTATCGACGGCATTACTTCGGGCGGATCAAATCCTAACGTAAAGACCAACTACAACAAGATTATCGCCAAGCTGAATGACTACAATGTCATTCCAAGCTTTTCCTACGATACACAGGCAAAGGCAAAGAGTAACGTCAAGGAACTGAAATACAGCGACGGCAAGTACAGTCTTACGCTGACAGACAGCAACAAAATTTTATCCGACTACACCTTCAAGAAAACAGGCGATGTGACTGTTTCCGTTTCGGGTAACAAGATTACTTTGACTTCCTCAAAGGCTATTCCCGACGCTGTTGTTTTCAGCGCAACAAAGAATATGCCGAAGGTTACAACTACCCTTGTTGCCTGCGGCAGCTCCTCAAAGCAGGATGTTGTAACGGGCGTTCAGTCCGATACCGAAACCAAGACAGCATATTTCGCTGTTAAGACCTTGGCAGGCTCGCTCAAAATTGTCAAGACCTCTGATGACGGAAAGGTTGACGGCGTAAAATTCAAGATTACAGGCGCTGACAATTACAGCAAGACCGTAACCACCAATTCAAAGGGCGAATTCCAGCTCGATGACCTCAAGGTAGGCACATATACCGTTACTGAGGTTACTGAGGAAAGATATGAGGATCAGAAAGCACAGACCGTTAAGGTAGAAAGCGGCAAGACTGCCACCGTCAAATTCAGTAATGTATTGAAGCGTGGTAATCTTCAGGTCGTGAAGTCCTCGGAGGATAATTTCAACGAGGGCGTAAAATTCCACCTTTACGGCACATCACTCTCAGGCGCAAAGGTTGACGAATATGCTACCACCGACAAGAACGGCATAGCCAACTTTAAGAATATCCTTGTAAGCGGCGATAACCCCTATACCCTTGAAGAGGTAGATACTTCCATTCGCTATGTTGTACCTAAGTCACAGACTGCACCTGTTGTTTGGGACAAGGCGACTAAACGTGAATTTATCAATGTTTTGAAGAAGTTTACCGTAACCGTAGAAAAGACCGACGCTGAAGCAAAGAAGGCACAGGGCGACGCTACGCTTGCTGGAGCAAAGTACGGCATCTATGACGGCGATAAGCTGGTTGATACCTACACCACCGACAAGGACGGCAAATTCACCACAAAGGAATATGTTTGCGGCGATAATTGGACTATCAGAGAGATTGAGCCTTCCGAGGGCTATCTCCTCAACGAAACAATTTACAATGTCGGCGCAGAAGCGAAAAACTACACCGTTGAGCATAACCCCATATCTGTCGGCGTTACCGAACGGATCATCAAGGGCGAGATTGAAATCGTTAAGCACACCGATCAGGGACAGACTAAAATCGAAACACCCGAAGAAGGAGCCACGTTTCAGCTCTTTCTCAAAAGCGCAGGGAGTTTTGACAAAGCAAAGGACAGTGAGCGTGATACCCTTATCTGCGACGAAAAGGGATACGCAAAATCAAAGAAGCTGCCTTATGGCACTTACACAGTCCATCAGACCTACGGCTGGGAAGGCAGACACTATGTTGACGACTTCGATGTATTCGTCTGCGACAACTCTAAGCCGTACAGCTTCATCATTAATAATGATATCTTCGAGTCCTATCTTAAGGTTGTTAAGGTGGATGCTGAATCAGGAAGAACCATCCCCTATGAGGGAGCGGGATTCCAGATTTATGCACCCGATAATACTCTGATCACTATGTCCGTTCCGTACCCCTCGAATCTCACCATCGACACATTCTACACCAACAGCGAGGGCTATCTTATCACTCCCGAAATGCTCGTGTACGATAAGGGCTACAAGCTTGTAGAGGTTCAGGCTCCGCACGGCTATGTGCTTGACAGTACACCTATCACCTTTGACATCACAGAAGAAAACTCCACAGAGGAGGGCAGCATTGTTTTGACTAAGGTAAATAAGGCAAACTACGCTCAGAAAGGCAAGATTACCATCGCCAAAGAGGGCGAAGTGTTCTACGGCGTAAATGTCAGCGGCGGTACTGATGATGAAGGTAACGAAATTCCGACCATTTATCAGCCTGTTTATGAAACCGCAGGACTGAAAGGCAGCTTGCGGATTGGACGGCTATCCGCTATACTGCCGACCATATCCTCGATTACATAGAGTTGGACAGCGATCACGCAATTTTTGAAATTGCCGTACCCGAAAAATGGATCGGAAAAACCGTTATTGAAGCAGATGTGCGTAAAAAGCACGGTATCAATATTATGGCGATTAAACGCGACGGTAAAATGAATCTAAATTTTGCGTCTGAAACAAGCTTTATACCGGGTGACACTATTTTGGTGCTGGGTGATACCAAAAACATACAAAAGTGTTTTCACATATAAATTCCGAAAGAAGACGGAAAGCATGAAAGAATTATTGTTAGTGTGCGCAGTGGCTGTCATGATTGTGTTCGGTTACTTTATAATGAAAAGGCTTGACGATTTTTTAGCAAATAACCACCACTTAATTGACGAAGAAATTGCAGAAAACAGCCTTTTTATTGCGTTTGATAATCCTATGATCTTGGATTCGCTGATACCGCTATTTGAAAAGTTTTAAAAAGGAAAGCCGAATTGTCAGCTTCATTTCCTGTTTGGAAATACTGAGGATATATATGATAAGCTAAACAAAAATCGCATTGACTTTTGCTTTATTGAAAACAATGCTTCTGCAAATGACGATACATACCGCTGTCTTATCATTTCTACAAAGCAAAATAGTATTATCTGTGAGAAAGCAGGATGTACGATAGAACCGCTGGAGCCTTCCGTAATTCAGACCGCTGTGATATGGAAAAAGGCTTCAAATAATGCCTTTGCAAATAGCTTCTCTGATTTTCTCTTTTCAAATCAAGCGGTGATCAATGCAGAATATGTAAAGTAGAAAATACTTTTATACTTGTGATATATGTGATATAATAAAAAGTAGAAAGGGGGAGTTGTAATGCAATACTTTATAAATTCAAAAGACGGGAGTCTGCAAGCCGCCCAAAACTGCGGCGATAAAAAGCCGTTTTTTACATTTATGAGTACGGCGGAATTTCACAAATGTAAAGAACAACTACCGTATTATAAAGAACTTCTTCACTGTCTTGGATCGATTCGTTATTGTAAGGCAGAGGTTTTCAAAAACTGCATCATCGGAACATTACGCCTGCCTCAAAAAAGCGAACAGCGTTCACCGCAGCTTTCCTTCAGCTTTTATTTGACGGGACAGTCGCTCTTATTTGTGGAAGATGTAGGCGATTTGAAATTATTGGTAGAAAAACGGATAAGTATGTTTCAGGAGCTGAACAGTCCGGCTCAGCTTCTTTTGCAGTTTATGGAGCAAATGATAGAGGATGATGTTCTCTATCTTTCTCACATCGAGTCAGAAACAGAAAAAATGGAAGAAAATATCGGCTCCGGCGGTTCGACAGACTTTTTCCCTCTGCTCACAAAACGCAGGCAAAAGCTGTCTGAATTAAATGCTTACTATGAACAACTGACAGATATCGGAGAGTTGTTTCAATCCCGCGCGTGTTCTCCATTTGCAAACGATACGCAGGACTGGGATAAATTTACCCATCGTGTCGAGAGATTGCAAAACCATGTAAAGTTGCTTCGTGAAAATATGCTTCAACTTCGTGAGCTTTATCAGTCTATGCAGGATGCGCGGCAAAATAAGATTATGGGGATTCTCACAATCGTCACCACCTTTTTCCTGCCTCTTACTTTAATTACGGGATGGTATGGAATGAACTTTGCTTATATGCCGGAGCTGAAGTGGCGATACGGTTATCTGTCGGTGATTATTGTTTCTCTTATTATCGCAATAGGAGAAATCATCTACTTCAAAAAGAAAAAATTCTTTTAATTTTTCCAACTTGAAATATGAGACTTACAGGGATGTTTATATGGATGAAATAAGGCATAGTCCAGAACATTTTCTAAAAGAAATTGAAAAGGAGAAACAGAACCTAAACAGAGGACATTTGAAAATCTTTTTTGGCTATGCCGCAGGAGTCGGCAAAACCTATGCTATGCTGAAAGCAACTCATTCGGTAAAGAGGCATGGTATTGATGTCGTTGCCGGATATATTGAACCTCATGCCCGTCTTCAGACCTCTGCACTTGTAAACGGATTGGAATGTCTTCCGAATCTTGTTTCGGAATATAACGGAATTACTCTTTCAGAATTTAATCTGGACGCTGCACTTGCCAGACATCCACAGTTAATTCTTGTGGATGAGCTTGCCCATACCAATGCCCCCGTGTGCCGACATACAAAGCGTTATCAGGATATTGAAGAGTTACTTAATGCGGGAATAGACGTTTATACCACGGTAAACGTTCAGCATATTGAAAGTCTAAATGACACTGTTACATCTATAACGGGCATTATGGTACATGAGCGAATCCCCGATTCGGTGTTTGACAACGCAAGTCAGGTTGAGCTTGTGGATATTGAGCCGCAGGAATAGATTGAACGGCTGCAAGCGGGCAAAGTTTATAACCCGACTCAAGCTGAGCGTGCAACAGAGAATTTCTTTACCATTGAAAATCTTACGGCGCTTCGGGAAATTGCCTTGCGCCGCTGTGCCGACAGGGTGAATCTGCTTACCGAAACCGTCAGAACGAAAAGTCACAGCGATTATCATACCGATGAGCATATTCTTGTCTGCCTTTCGTCGTCACCGTCGAATGCAAAAATTATCCGCACCGCCGCCCGAATGGCGAATGCCTTTAAGGGCGCTTTTACCGCGCTGTTTGTTGAAACCCCTGATTATCAGGTAATGTCCGAGGAAGATGTAAAACGCCTGCGAAACAATATGCATCTTGCAGAACAATTAGGCGCTAAAATCGAAACCGTGTACGGTGAAGATGTTTCTTATCAAATCGCCGAATTTGCAAGACTTTCGGGTGTTTCAAAATTGTGATAGGAAGAAGCTCCGCAACCCGAAAGAGCATATTTTCCAAACCTACTCTTACAGAAAAACTGATTGCAAACGCACCGAATTTAGATGTGCATATCATACCCGATGCCGGCGGCAAAAACGCCACATACCGTGCAAAAAAAGCGAGAAGAAAAAGCAAAAGTGTATTTTCGGTATCCGATCTTTTAAAAAACGTTGCCATTTTAATTTTGGCAAGCTGTATAGGAATGCTGTTCAGGCAATTGGGGGTTGCAGAGGCAAATATCATCACGGTATATGTTCTCGGCGTTCTTGTGACCTCGGTCGTTACAAGACATCGGATTTACAGCCTGATTTCTTCTATTGTCAGCGTTTTGGTTTTCAACTTTTTCTTTACCAATCCGCAGTTCACACTTCGGGCTTACGATCAAGGATATCCTGTCACCTTTTTAATTATGTTTTTGGCGGCACTGCTCACAAGCTCGCTTGCCGTGAAGTTAAAAGAGCATGCGAAACAGTCTGTAAAGGCGGCTTAATATGATACAGAACGAGGCCGCCGCCGAAGCGTCTGTTTTCACAAACGGTCAGCTTCGTATAGATTATGCCGCAGGATGCGCCTATCTCGGCGACGATGAACTGCACCTTACAGCTATTGAATATAAGCTTTTGTGTCTGTTTTCAAGAAATATCGGCAAGGTTTTAACCCATACCTTTATTACCCAGAACATTTGGGGCAGCAGTTGGGATAACGATATTGCTTCCTTGCGTGTTTTTATGGCAACGCTCCGCAAAAAGCTGGAGAAGGACGCAGATTCTCTCCAATATATCCAAACGCATATCGGCGTAGGCTACCGAATGATGAAGGTTGAATAATCTGTTAAACAGAAAATGAATAGCAAAAACTGTGCTGTAAATCCTTTTGATGTTTACAGCACAGTTAATCTTTTATGAAAAAATCAATTCATTATTTATGACTTCCTTTGCTCTGCTGCGGATATTGTTCATCCGATCAACCCATTCCATTTGATCGTCAGCCTTGAGTTTTTCCGTCACTCCCTCACACTCTGCCATTTGTTTTGCGAGCCGAGAAAACATATCTTCTGCCTGTTTGTCAAGACCTGAGAGGTAACCGTTCAGTTTACCGCTTGTTAGCAGATTGAGATAAAAGACCTTGCGATTTTGCTTGATATACCGCAAATGTCGTTGTCCCCATAAGCCGACAGGCTGTTGTTCTCCTTCGGGCAGTTTTAAACATAGTAGATAGTAGTCACCTTGAAGTTCGTACCAAAGACCGTTCTTTTTGTCATAAATAACCTTTTCCATACTCACGCCTCCTTGTAGATCACTTTGAATTCTTTTTGCTTTGCATCAATGATTTTCAGTAAAACCTCGTCCACCGCATCGGTGTACTTGCCTTTGGCAATAAGGTTGTTCCGCATTTCGTTTAAGCAGTTCACAACCACCCGCCACTCAAAATCATCAAGCGCAATGTAATACTTCTTATCACGCATATTGTTACCTCCTTCAATTTTCTACCATAATTGTACTCAAAGGCGGTCCAATAGTCGAATGTACAAAAAAGAGAAACCTGATATAAAATCAAGTTTCTCTTTTAAATGTGAAAATTAGTTGTTACCTAATACGGTTTTGATTATTTCAACGATTTTTGCTTCAGCTTCAACAATGCTGTCTTGTTCGGAAATATAGCTATCTATTTCTTTTAATATTTCGTCAAATTCATATTCGATATCTTCTTCTATACCATCAGAAGCACCACCATCCTCATCAAAATTAAGGTAGCCAACAATCAATTTGATGTAACCGCTAATCCGTTCACCTTTGCTATTACACAAATAAATATCGATAATTTCTTCGCTTCCTTCGGTTGGACTTATTTCAATTTCATCTATTGTAAAAGATAATTCGCTGTTATCAACACCTTTAATTATGATGCTTTCTCCAAAATTTAGTGTATCAGGCAAGGTATCATCTTCGGAAATCTTAGACGCAATTTCACATTTAGAATTTATCCAATTTTTAATTTCTTCAATTTCTCTATCCTCTATGCTTTCTATATCTGTGATATGAGGAATGTCTGATATGCCTAACAATTTTGGGTATATTGATTTAATTATGTAGCGAGGATCGGAATTATCAAGTTCCTCCAATAATGAATCATAGATAATAGAATGATCTTCAAATTTACAATGCAGCTGGTTGATTTTTTCAAATCTTTCGATTATCTCATTAGATAGTTCCGAATCAGGCAAAGCTTCTTCTAAATATGATTCGTAACTTCCAAGAGGAGTAAATCCAAGTTGTACTCTATCCATATCCTGAATTTCTTGCTCATAGTTCACGACAGACTGTTTTTCAAGCTCATATCTATCTTTTCTTGAATCGTCATCTAAAATAATTGTGAACGGGAAAATTTTATAGGATTTCGTTTCACGATCAACTTCAATTCTGCATTCGAATCTTGAGGTATGTTCTTCTCTCATTTTAATAGTTTCAACAAAAACATATTCTTTAGTTTCTGAATCCCAAGGGGCATTGGCATAATCTTCAAAATAACAATCAGCAGATATGTCTGCCTTACACAAAAGAGTGACTTTTGAGTATTTATCAGTCATTTCATCTACAGAATCAACTCTAAATGCTATATTTGAAACATTATGCAGATAGGATTCATCGTAATCGAATCCGGTTTCAACACCATCCTTATCGTATGAAAGTCCTCTTACTTCGATATTTTCGTTAGATTTAATATACTCTATCAAGGTATGAGCAATACGGAATTGAAGTTCCTTTATAACATTTATTGTTTCTGCATATGCTTCCTCTTTTTCCTTGTTTATGGCATCAAACAATGCTCCCAACGAACCAAAGAAAAAGTGATTGGGGGCTTCTTTACAAGCTTTCTTAAATCCATTATCATTGCTCACAATGGCAACATCTTCGGCTTCCCCAAAACGTTTTCTGATTTGATTAGCAATAAATGCATCTGGAAACTCTTTTCGCTTTTTTTCTCCGTCTTCAAATGGCGGATTGATTTCAAAATAATCATCTATTATGCTTTCTAAGTTAATTAAATCAATACCAAGAATTTCCGCATTAATATCAGTTAGAAAATTATCAAATAGTTCTTCACTTTTTTGGATAAGAGCATCTTTGTCTTTTGAAATTTCCAATAGTCTACTTAAACCCACATAATTTATTAAATATTCCGTGGATTCTTGTAAAACTTCTGCTCTCAATTTTCTTGCAATGCCACAAGCTTTATTCACTTGTTTGGCAAGATGTTTCTTTGACTCTCTAACCACAATATTACTTAATACCACCTTGATTATTCCATCATCAACATAGTTTTTAAGTAGTTGAAGCGTACTTCCATCGCCTAAATCATATTTTGCTGCATCTAAAATATTGGTATCAATCGTAACCGCTAATGGATATTTGAACATAACTTTTTCTTCCTTTAGCAAAGTAATTCTTGTTTAAACATTATATCATATATTCGTTAATAATTCTACAAAAGCAAAGCAAAAAACCGCCACCTTAGACTTTCATCTAAGATGGCGGTTTCTGTTCGTATTAGAGCATCACCTTGACGGCAAAGCCGCCACTAAAAAAGTAGGTGTTCGTCCAATACACGTTTGGTGGAGGAGCATTTAGCAAAGAGAAGGAAAAGGGAGATAATCACGGCAACAACCGCAATGATGGTTCCGCCTTTTGTGCCTTTGTTATTTGTTGTATTGTTGTTAGTATAACTATACTTCGCAGGCTTGTGGTAAGAAAGTGAGGAATCGTTTTCTTCCTTAATTGTTTCCTCGTAAATTTTGTAAGCCACATACTGCTCGTCTAATGTTGTTTTGCCGTTTCCGTCAAAGTCAAACATTCCGCCCATAAAATCCTTGTCGTTGAACATAAAATCACCTATGTCCTTTCACGGAGAATGATTCAGTTTAATTCATTGCTGGTCAGTGTTTTCGGCTTGCGAAAGAAAAAGCTATCGGCTTCACAAGGAACTCTAAAATCATAACCGAGTTTGTTAAGCTCTTGAAGTTTTATCAAAACGAGATTGATATTCACATTTAGCATTTTTGCTATCTGAACGACATCGTACTTATCCTTACTCATTGAATAAATGTCATCATCGTCAATTATCAGATGTGTTGCAAAAGCGTTGGCTTCATATTCCGTTGTGTCTTTCATATTGAAAAGCACAAACTCTTTAAGCCCGTCGCCTTTGGCTATATCTCTATGAAGGGCATCGTGTCCAAGCTCGTGAGCGCAGACCATTCGTGCCATTATTTCCTCCATCTTATCATTAAGAAGGATAATTCTGTGCTTCCAGCGATATGTGTAAAGTCCCAACAGTTTATCTAATTCCTCAGAATAACGGAGCATAACACCTATTTCGGAAGCAATCTTCATAGGATTGCGAGTGCCTGTTTGCTTAACCATTTCGGTCGCCTTAGAGTAAATGTAAAATGAATCAATCATAATATCACCACCCTAATAAGAGTAATTAAGTTGATTAAAACATCAGAGAGGAATAATCTTATAGATTCCTTTTAATCTCTGTACAACAGTCAGAATAATACTTACACCATAAGCAATTATGACTGCAATGTTTTCTTGAAATGAACAAGTGTTTAAGTCGTTTTATGAATTGCAATAAGCTCACCTCTTAATTAACGCTTACCGAAAACAGCAAATTCGAGAAAATTCAGCCCGAATTTTTTACTGTCTACTATAATTATAAATCAAGAAGTGTCCAAAAAAACGGACTTTGCTCCGCTACTCGTTAGATTCTTTTAATTTTTTTGGAGTATATTTTTCACGGTTTTCTGCCTTGCACTCCCAATATATATCTTGGAGAGCTTTCATAACGCCATCCATTTCATCATCGGACAGCTCACCGCCTGCAAATAAGCCGCCAATCTCCTGTACAAGCTGATCGGCTTGTTGCTTACCTCTATATCCATATTTTTCAGATGCTTCAGTAATAAACTCCTCATTTTCATTTCGGAGATAATTAACGTCAACCTCAAGGATCTCTGCGAGTATATCATATACTTCTCTTTTCTTGGGATATGTTTTTCCGCTTTCATAATTACTAATTGTGTTTAGTCCGAGATTTGCTGCTTTGGCAAGCTCGCTTTGTGTCATTCCCTTTTTCGCTCGGCTTTCACGAAGTTTCTCACCAAATGTCATTATTACAACCTCCTTGATTTCACAACTAACTTGTGAATGATTAAAATTGCCTCTTGACTTTCACAAGTATCTTGTGTATAACGGGCATGTAATTCACAAGTAACTTGTGAATTACTACTTGTATTCTACATTAAGTTGTGAATTAAGTCAAGAGGTATTACAAAAATGGCACGAAATATTTTGCATTGCGATATGAATAACTTTTATGCTTCTGTCGAATGTATGCTAAGCCCTGAATTGAAACAGTACCCCGTTGCTGTTTGTGGATCAGTTGAGGAACGGCACGGCATTGTACTTGCAAAAAATTATAAAGCCAAAGCATTCAAGGTCGCAACAGGTGACGCAGTATGGCAGGCAAAACAGAAGTGTCCTGATTTAGTTGTTGTACCACCTCATTACGAAGAATACTTGAAGTATTCCAAATTGGCAAAAGCAATCTACTGTGATTATACCAATCAGGTAGAGCCTTACGGTATGGACGAGTGCTGGCTTGATATTTCCGGCACAAAAAAGCTGTTTGGCAATCCGGTAGATGTTGCTAATGAGATTCGTGAGAGGATAAAGTTTGAACTTGGCTTGACCATCTCCGTCGGCGTTTCTTTCAATAAGATATTTGCAAAGTTAGGCTCTGATTATAAAAGGCCTGACGCTGTAACAGTCTTTGAAAAAGAAACCTTCCGGGAAAAGATTTGGGGCTTACCGGCTTCCGATTTACTCGGCGTAGGGAGAGCTACGACAAGAGTCCTTAATAACTACTGCATAAGAACAATCGGTGACTTAGCAAATTCTGACTATGACTTCATAAAAAGAATATTAGGCAAGAACGGAGTATCACTATGGTTATATGCAAACGGTAGATATAATTCAACGGTTAAGGATATTAAGTTTGTTTCACCTGTTAAGAGTATCGGACACGGAATCACAACGGTTGTAGATTTGAGTAACGAAGAAGAAGTTTGGCGTGTTTTCTTAGAATTGACACAAGGCATCGTACATAAGCTGCGTGTACATCAAAAGGTTGCAAAAGCCGTTGCTATCTATGTTAGGGATAATACCTTGTTCTCAAAGCAGTGGCAGACGCAAATGCAGATGGTGACGCAATCACCATTGGTTTTAGCACAATATGCTTTTCAGCTATTCAAAAAAAGATATGATTGGAGAAATCCTATTAGATCGGTAACTATTCAGGCGATTAACCTGTTTCCGCAGGATATGCCGCAGCAGATTGATTTGTTCTGCGATTATGAGCGAGCCGAGAAACAAGAAAAGCTGGATGGCTGTGTTGAAAAACTTCGCCAGAGGTTTGGTAAACGCTGCATAAGAAATGCTGTGTTGCTACAAGAGCTTGGAATGCCGATGGGTAATGTTGAGATCACTATGCCAACAGGATTAGTCAAATAGGAGGTTGCCTATGTTCGCTATTAAAACAGAATCAATCAAAAGCTATGTTGAAACACCAAAGTCTTTACTGAAAGAACATCATAATTTGATCGCCTTAATTGCCGATAATGGAAATCATTTTCTTGCTTATGGAATAGTTGAGGGAACTACTTTGTATATTGATTTAGATGCAGAATATGAGGAAAACACACTATCGTGTTTTATCAATAAGCAATGACAATTCAAACTGTTTATATGTGAGCTTGAAGGCTATGATTATGTCGGCAGGATTGTTGCTGCTTATAAGTCTTACGAGGTATAGATATGCAACAGGAAAGGAACAAAGTTTATGTATTAGTAAACACAGACCACAATCCCGACGGGACTTGTCGTCCCCGGTTCATTACGCTGGAGGACGGACGCAAATTCGAGATTGACCGTCTGATTCATCGCTGCCGTGCGGCAGCTACAAAAGTTGGCGGTACGGGTATCCGTTATACGGTATCTATCTGCGGAAAGCAAACCTACCTTTTTGACGAAGAAAACGGCAAATGGTTTGTAGAGTTTAAGACTGTTTAGGAGGAACATATAATTGAAATATTTGTCACGCAAAGATATTGAAGCTATTGGTGAACGAGTGACAAAAGCATATTTCCGATTACCTGACTTAACGGGCAAAACAGTATATAAGATTACACCTGACAAGCTAATTACTGATTTGTTAGGAGTCAATCTTGAATATCACCACTTATCTTTAGATGGTTCTGTCCTCGGACTTACATCATCGTATGGTGCTGTAACATACAAAGTATTTGATTACGCTGATGAGGAGAGTTATTGCTATCTTGACGGCAAAACAATATTCATCGAGCGTGATCTGAATGAGGACATTTCGCAGATTGGCAGATGTAATTTCACCAAAGCGCACGAAGCCGGGCATCAGATTCTGAAAATTCTTTTTCCTAAAGAATATGGCGGCGATAACAGAAAACTGCATTTCTGTTTAGCACACCCACCGAAGCAACGAAAAATGGATTGGTTAGAATGGCAGGCTAACGCTATTGCGTCCGTGATTCTTATGCCAAAAGAAGTTATAATGCGAGCACTGTTCTTATTTGGTTTTGGTGAGCGGGTAAAAATGATAAATAAGGTATATGCTACTTGGGAATACGAACAGTTTTCGTCTATGGCGGTTTTTTTAGGTGTATCCAAAACAGCCTTGTCCATC
>ULRL01012909.1_pt1 | contig 23092 bp, 17 predicted proteins | sample 1955391 | NCBI WGS metagenome assembly ULRL01 (sample SAMEA4835681, study PRJEB28245) | human gut metagenome | biome: gut microbiome; material: fecal sample | place: Denmark | collected 2008
AACCAAAGCAGGACTTGCATCGTTTTCGTCAAGCCTGTTTGATGAGGCAAGAAAATACGGCGTCAAAGTGACGGCGGTTTACCCGGATATGACGGAGACAAATCTGTACCGGAACGCGGACTTTACGGTGGGAGAAGAAAAAGAATCTTATCTTACCCCGGAAGAAGTAGCAGAAGCAGTGGAATATGTGCTGACGCAGCGTGAAGGTATTGTAATCCCGGAACTGGTATTAAGACCGCAGTTTCACCGGATCCGTAAAAAGAAATGATTTCAGCGGAACATAAAATAAACCTTTTATAAAAAAAGAGGAACGTCTGTATCCGTCAATCTGTACAGTTTTTGATGGAAAAGCCGTCAGTTTGACGAAAAGATGGAAAAGATGCACAGAGCACTGTGACATCCTACAAGAAAAAACAAAATTCTTTGTGTAGGAGGCATATGGTGCTTTTTGCATCTTTTTTGTATAGTATAGTTATCAAATAACGAAACACAAATATCAGGAGGTATTTAGACCAATGGCAAGTTTATCATTAAAAAACATTTGCAAAGTTTATCCAAACGGTTTTGAGGCTGTTAAGGATTTCAACCTTGAAGTAGAAGATCAGGAGTTCATCATTTTCGTAGGACCATCCGGATGTGGTAAATCTACTACACTTCGTATGATCGCCGGACTTGAGGAGATTTCCTCTGGTGAGTTCTATATCGACGGAAAGCTCATGAACGATGTTGAGCCAAAAGACAGAGATATCGCAATGGTATTCCAGAACTACGCTCTGTATCCTCATATGACCGTTTTCGATAACATGGCATTCGGATTAAAATTAAGAAAAGTTCCTAAGGATGAAATCAAGAGAAAAGTTGAAGAAGCAGCTAAGATTCTTGACCTTGAGAAATTATTAGACCGTAAACCAAAGGCTTTATCCGGTGGACAGAGACAGCGTGTTGCTATGGGACGTGCCATCGTTCGTAATCCTAAGGTATTCCTTATGGATGAGCCGTTATCCAACCTGGATGCAAAACTTCGTGTACAGATGCGTTCTGAGATCGCTTCTTTACATAACAGATTAAAAGCAACTATCATCTATGTAACACATGATCAGACCGAGGCTATGACACTTGGTACCAGAATCGTTGTATTAAAAGATGGTGTTATCATGCAGGTTGATTCTCCGCAGAAATTATACAATGAGCCGAACAACTTATTCGTTGCAGGATTCATTGGTTCTCCGCAGATGAACTTCATCGATACAAAATGTAAAGTTGAGGGAGACAAAGTTTCTCTTACATTCGATAACACAACAATCGTATTACCACCAGCAAAAGCAAAGAAACTTGCAGATGCAGGATGCAACGGAAAGACAGTTGTTATGGGTATCAGACCAGAGGATATTGGAGATTCCGAGATTGAGATCGAAGCACACCAAGATTGCGCATTCGAGGCTGATGTAACAGGATACGAGTTATTAGGTTCTGAGGTATTATTATACTTCAAAGTAGCAGGCACAAGCATGACTGCAAAAGTTGATTCCAGAACAACAGCACGTATGGGAGATCACATCAAACTTGCTATTGATCCTGAGAAGATTCATGTTTTCGACAAAGAAACAGAATTGACAATTACCAACTAATTCGGTAAAATTAAACAGAACATCATTTAAAATAAAACTGGGTACAGTGATGTACCCAGTTTTTGTTCGTCAGTAAGGATGAAATTATAGATCGGATGATGGGTGGAACTAGACGAAGGGGAGATATCGGAAAGGAAATAGATTATGATTTCAAACCATAAAATACAGACAGCACTTGATGAGATAAAGGATATATCGAGAATTGATCTTGCACTTTACACGGAAAAAGGAAAGCCGGTTGCAGCAACATTTGAGCCGGAGGGAGATTTAGAAGGTGCAATCACATCTTTTGCAGATTCCATGGCTGAGAGCCAGATGCTCTCAGGATATCATTTTTTTAAGGTGATCGCTGATGGAGAGATAGAATATATTCTGCTGACCAAATCACAGGCAGAGGATGCTTATATGGTGGGGCGCTTAGCGGTCTGCCAGATCAGAAACCTTGCGGCTGCCTACATGGAGCAGTTCGACCGCAACAATTTCATGCAGAATATTCTGCTTGGAAATATGTTGGTCGTAGATATGTACAATAAGGCGCAGAAACTTCATATCGAGCAGGCGGAGCGTGTGGTTTATGTGATCGATTTAGAAGATAAGAAAGATTCCACCGCAGTGGAGCTTGTGAAAAATCTCTTTGCAACCAAGATGCGTGATTATGTGACAGAAGTGGACGAGCAGAGCATCGTCCTGATCAAGGATGTTCGCGACGTGAAGAATGAAGATGAATTACAGAAATTGGCCGATATGATTGTGGACAATATGCATACCGAGGCAATGGTGCGCGTGAGGGTCGGCTACGGCAATCAGGTGAATAATCTGCCGGATATTGCAAAATCCTATCAGGAGGCAAAGATGGCGCTTGAGGTTGGAAAGATTTTCTATGCAGAAAAAGAGACGATCGCATATCGTTATCTTGGTATCGGGCGTCTGATCTACCAGCTTCCGATGAGTCTCTGTGAGATGTTTATTCATGAGGTGTTTGGGGATGAGATCCCGGATATTTTTAATGAAGAGACAACGACGACGATTCAGAAGTTTTTTGAAAACAATCTGAACATTTCAGAGACAGCCAGACAGCTTTATGTGCACAGAAATACTTTAGTGTACCGTCTGGAGCGATTAGAGAAAATCATTGGACTTGATATCCGTAAATTTGACGATGCGATGACGTTTAAACTTGCACTGATGGTTATTTCTCATATGCGGTATGCGAGACGTCAGGATACGGATCAGAGATAGCAATTCAGTATAAAAGTAATAGATTTAGCAGGAAAGGGAAGAAAGAAATGGCAAAAACAGGCGGCTATGACGAGAGCAGTATTTCCGTTCTCGAAGGGCTTGAGGCGGTAAGAAAAAGACCGGGAATGTATATCGGAAGTGTTTCGCGCAAAGGATTGAATCACCTGATCTACGAGATTGTGGACAATGCAGTGGATGAACATCTTGCGGGAGCCTGCGATACGATCTGTGTAACATTAGAAGCGGATGGTTCCTGTACCGTTGAGGATAACGGACGAGGCGTTCCGGTCGGCATGCATGCAAAGGGAGTTTCAGCTGCGCGTATTGTTTATACGACGCTGCATGCAGGAGGAAAGTTTGATGATTCCGCTTATAAGACCAGTGGAGGACTGCATGGAGTAGGTTCGTCTGTTGTAAACGCATTATCGACACATATGGATGTATGGATCAGCAGGGATGGTTACATTCATCACGATGGTTATGAGCGTGGTATTCCGGTGGTGGAACTGGAAAACGGGCTTCTTCCGACCATTGGAAAAACGAAAAAAACCGGTACGAAGGTCAATTTTCTTCCGGATCCTGAGATTTTTGAAAAGACCAGATTCAAAGAGGACGAAGTAAAAAGCCGTATGCATGAGACGGCATACTTGAACCCGGCACTGACGATTATTTATGAGGATAAACGTGGACCGGAAGTGGAACATATTGTATATCATGAGGAAGAGGGGATCATTGGTTTTGTCAAGGATCTGAACAAAAAGAACGAGGTGCTTCACGATGTGGTGTATTTTAAGGGCGAGCAGGACGGAATCACGGTTGAGGCAGCATTCCAGTATACCAATGAGTTCCATGAGAATATTTTAGGATTCTGCAACAATATTTTTAATGCGGAGGGTGGTACGCATATCACGGGATTTAAGACGGTGTTTACCACAGTCATCAATTCCTATGCGAGAGAACTTGGCATTTTAAAGGAAAAGGATTCTAATTTTACGGGAGCGGATGTCCGTAATGGTATGACGGCGATCGTTTCCATCAAACACCCGGATCCACGTTTTGAGGGACAGACCAAGACGAAACTGGACAATCAGGATGCAGCGCGTGTCACGGCAAAAGTGACCGGGGATGAGATACAGCTTTATTTTGACAAAAATTTAGAGGTATTAAAGACCGTGATCTCCTGCGCGGAGAAAGCGGCAAAGATCCGCAAGACCGAGGAGCGTGCAAAGACGAATCTTCTGACAAAACAGAAATTCTCTTTTGATTCCAACGGAAAGCTTGCAAACTGTGAGAGCAGGGACGCGTCGATCTGTGAGATATTTATCGTCGAGGGAGATTCCGCGGGAGGTTCTGCAAAGACGGCGCGTGACCGTAATTTTCAGGCAATCCTGCCGATCCGTGGTAAGATTTTAAATGTTGAGAAAGCAAGTATTGACAAGGTGCTTGCAAATGCAGAGATCAAGACGATGATCAATGCATTTGGATGTGGTTTTTCCGAAGGATACGGCAATGATTTTGACATCACGAAACTGCGCTATGACAAGATCATCATCATGGCAGATGCCGACGTCGATGGAGCACATATTTCCACACTGCTTCTGACACTGTTTTATCGTTTCATGCCGGAATTGATCTATGAGGGACATGTCTATGTGGCAATGCCGCCATTGTATAAAGCGATCCCGTCTAAAGGGGAAGAAGAATACCTTTACGACGATGCGGCATTGGAACGTTACCGCAGGAACCATAAGAGCAATTTTACTCTGCAGCGTTACAAAGGTCTCGGTGAGATGGATGCGGAACAGCTCTGGGAGACGACCTTGAACCCGGAAACGAGGATCTTAAAACGCATCGAGATCGAAGATGGACGTATGGCGTCCGATATCACGGAACTTTTGATGGGAAATGATGTGCCGCCGCGCAAGATGTTTATTTATGAACATGCAAAAGACGCAGCACTTGATATCTGATAGAGATGTGGGTGTTACTGGAACGACTGGCAGGGAGCAGACAGTAACATGTGGGCGGGAAGTGAGCAGTGCCAGCTGACTTGTGATGCCCTGAAAAATGGACAGAAATGGAGTATGATATGAATCAGGAAGAACAGATTATCCGCACCGAGTATTCGGAACTGATGCAGAAATCTTATATTGATTATGCCATGAGCGTTATCATCGCGCGTGCACTTCCGGACGTGAGGGATGGTTTAAAACCGGTGCAGCGAAGAACGCTTTATGATATGTATGAACTTGGCATCCGCTATGACAAGCCGTACCGTAAGTGTGCGCGTATTGTCGGTGATACGATGGGTAAATATCATCCGCACGGTGACAGTTCCATCTATGATGCGCTCGTCGTGATGGCGCAGGATTTCAAAAAAGGACTGCCGCTTGTGGATGGACACGGTAATTTTGGTTCCATCGAGGGAGATGGCGCCGCAGCAATGCGTTATACTGAGGCGCGTTTACAGAAGATTACACAGGAAGCCTATTTGGCGGACTTAGATAAAGATGTCGTAAACTTTGTCCCGAACTTTGATGAGACGGAAAAAGAGCCGGAGGTGCTCCCTGTCAAAGTTCCAAACCTGCTTTTAAACGGTGCAGAGGGAATCGCCGTCGGTATGACGACCAGTATCCCGCCGCACAATTTTGGCGAGGTCATTGACGGTGTGATCGCATATATGAAAGACCCGGACATCAATACCGAGCAGATGATGCAGTATATTCCGGGACCTGATTTTCCGACTGGTGGTATCGTTGCAAATAAGGATGAACTGTTAGCCGTTTATTCAACCGGTATGGGAAAAATCAAGATCCGCGGTAAAGTTGAAGTTGAAAAGGGAAAAGGCGGAAAAGACCGTCTTGTGATCACAGAGATCCCGTACACCATGATCGGTGCCAATATCGGAAAATTCTTAAACGATATCTACAGCCTTGTTGAGGCAAAGAAAACTTCCGATATCGTGGATATCACAAACCAGTCCTCAAAAGAGGGAATACGCATCGTTCTGGAGCTGAAAAAGGGTGCAGATGTCGAAAATTTAAAAAATCTTCTCTACAAGAAAACAAAACTGGAAGATACCTTTGGCGTTAACATGTTAGCGGTAGCGGACGGAAAACCGGAAACTATGGGAATCGTGCCGATCATCCGCCATCATGTGAATTTCCAGTATGAGCTTGCAACACGCAAATATCAGACACTTCTTGCAAAAGAGCGCGACAAAAAGGAAATTCAGGAAGGTCTGATCAAGGCAACGGATGTCATTGACCTGATCATTGAGATCCTGCGCGGAAGTAAAAATGTGAAGGATGCGAGAGCCTGCTTAACCGACGGTATCACAGATAACATCAATTTTAAATCCGAACAGTCAAAACGAGACGCTGCAAAACTTCGTTTTACGGAGAGACAGACCACGGCGATTCTTGAGATGCGTCTGCAGAAATTAATCGGACTCGAACTCGAAGCACTCTTAAAAGATCATGATGAGACCTTGAAAAATATTGCAAAATATGAGGATATTTTGGGAAGCCGCGCGGCTATGGCGAAAGTCATCATCAAAGAATTGGAGAGTTTTAAGAAAGAGTACGCAAAACCGAGGAAAACGGTGATCGATAATTTAGAGGAAGCGGTCGTTGAGGAGAAGAAGATCGAGGAGATGGATGTTGTATTCTTAATGGATCGTTTTGGATACGCAAAAACCGTGGATGTCGCAACGTATGAGAGAAATAAGGAGGCGGCAAACACAGAAAACCGCTATATCCTGACCTGCAAAAATACGGACAAGATCTGCATTTTTACCAATAAGGGACAGATGCATCTGTTAAAGGTGTTAGATCTTCCTTACGGTAAATTCCGAGACAAGGGAACGCCGATCGATAACCTGAGTAATTATAACAGCAGCGAGGAAAATTTTGTCTACATCACGAACCTTGCGGCAATCAGCCGTTCCCAGGTGTTGTTTGGAACAAAATCTGCTATGCTTAAAGTCGTGGATGGAAGTGAGTTTGACGTTGCAAAACGAACCACGGCTGCGACAAAATTAAATGAGGGCGATGAGCTGATCTTTGTACAGGCACTTGCACTTGAGGAGACGCTCGTGATGCAGTCCGAAAAAGACTTTTTCCTACGGATCGACATTTCCAGTATCCCGGAAAAGAAAAAGGGAGCAGTTGGTGTGCGCGGCATGAAATTAGGTGCCGGGGACGCGCTTGCGGCGATCTATCTTCTGAATGCGGAAGATGTAGTAAATATTGAAGTAAAAGGCAAAGAAGTGGCATTAAACCGTCTGCGCACCGCGGGACGTGATACGAAGGGAACCAAACGATGAAACAGACAAAGGGCTTCCAGATCTGGCAGATTATTTATCCGGTCGGACTTTACTATGTGGTATCAAGTCTCTGTTATTTTGCATTGGAGATACTTCTCGGCAGTGCAGATGAGACTTACATGCTGCGCCAGCTTGTGGGTGATGCAGTTACGATTCCGGTCATATTAAAATTTTATATGGCAGATCAAAACATCCGGGATACTGTTTACGGAAAAAAGAAGTTTCGCTTTAGCAGTGAGCAGGCAATCAATATTGCCGTGACTGTTGTGTCCGTAGCGGCACTTGGAATTGCAGTCAACAATATCATTGCGATGACATCATTAATTCAGGCATCAGAAGGGTTCCAGACTGCAAATCAGGCATTTTTTGCAGGCGCAGCAGTCTATGAGTTCCTTGGATCCTGTTTTCTGATCCCAATCGCGGAAGAATTATTATTCAGGGGCGTGGTTTATCAGAGACTAAAATTGATGTTGGGTGTCGCCCCTGCAATTATTTGTTCCGCATTGATCTTTGGACTGGTGCATGCGAACCTGGTGCAGTTTCTGTATGCGGCGGTTTTGGGATGTCTGCTTGCATTTTTGTATGAAAAAACAGGATTTTTCTATGTGCCGGTACTGGGACACATCGCAGCAAACACTGTGTCGGTCGTGCGTGAGGAAACGGGATGGCTGTCCTTTGGCTATACGACGGATGCGAAAGGAATTGGATTTACGGCAGTGATGCTTGTGGTGGCTGGCGCTGTGATATGGGGGTTCTGGAAGTGGAAGAAGAATGTGGAATTTGACGAGAGAGCCTGAAGCTGCATGAACTATAGTTTATGAAACAAAAAGAATGATAGACAGCATATGTAAGCAGAGAGCCGGAAATGCGTATAAATTGCGGATTTTCCGGCTTTTATCAATACGGAAAAATGAATTTTTTATGAGCGATAAGGAGTGGGTAAAAAGATATCTTTGCAGTGCACTAAGACGAAAATAGAGATGGGGTAAATGTATGATAAGAAAAATGGAAGAAAAGGATATATCTGATGTTTTGCAGATATGGCTTGAGACAAACATTAAGGCACATAGTTTTATAGACAAGGAATATTGGACCGGCAATTATGAAATGGTGAAACAGATTCTGCCGGAAGCAGAAGTATATGTATATGAAGAGGAAAAAAATGGTCAGATAGATGGTTTTATCGGAATAAATGATTGCTATATCGAGGGATTGTTTGTGAAAGAATCTGCACAATCGATGGGAATTGGAAAATGTCTGCTGGATTATGTAAAAAGCAGAAAAACCGAATTGTGTTTATGTGTATACGAAAAGAATGTGCATGCAATTTACTTTTATCAGAGGGAGAATTTCTTGATTCAGGCGGAAGAAACAGATGAAGATACAAACGAAAAAGAGTATGTTATGAGGTGGGGAAAATGAAAAATAAATTAGTCATGGCGATGATTACTGTTGTACTTGCAAGTGAGTGTTTTGCTGGATGCAGTAAAAAAACAATAGAAAATTCTGCTGCTTCAAACGCGTCAGTATTGGAAGAAAATGAGAAAGAAGCAGAAAACGCGAAGAAAACAGAAAATGCAGAAGAGATGCCGGAAAAACTGAAAACAGGAAATACGGAAGAAATGTTAGAAAACATATCAGAAGACACAGAAAAAGAATCAGGTACAGAAATCTCTGAAACTACAGAAAATACTTCTGATGCACAGACACAAAAATATGTCGTGGAAAATCAGGAATATGTCTATTCCACCTACGGCGATATCGGTCAGTTAGGGGAAGAGGGTAACTACTATAACTCAGATTATCCGGGGAAGGATGCATATGAAGTGCCTATATTTGAAACAACGGCAGATCTCACACATGATGGGATTGCGGATCTTGTTTCTGTAGTTGGATATGGCAGTGAGCCGGATGAAGCGGTAGACGATGTTATAAGCAACAGTTCGTATGGATGTTATGTGAAAGTATATCGTGGAACAAAAGACGGAGAATATGAGAGTCATCCGCGGTTTATCAGCCGAAACTTTCACCTGTCACATGCAGGCAATGGAACAATATGTCTTTCAAAAAAAGATGGTCTGGACTATCTGCTTATAAGCATGACCTACGAAATGCAGGGAACTGCCCAATATGACTTTGCAGCCTTTTATGTGGATGATGAAAAGGGAATCGTGATAGAAGACACCTATGGCGTTGAATTTGCAGTTGACAAGGATGAACACCAGGACTGGAACGAATGTATACACAGGGAAGATGTCGTCCCGCTTTTAAAGGAAAAAATGACGCCATACCTGGATGATTCCACGCTTCTTCTGTCACTTGACATTGATAATGGTGCTTTGTATAGTTGTGATGGGAAAACACTGGAGGGAAATGACTTCTTTGACCAAATATGGGAAAGAAACTATTAGTCCATGACAATGGAATTGAAACACATTGTAACAGATGAGCGAAAGAAATCAGGGAAAGAACAATGAATATGACACTGGTGATCTACACACTGTTTGTGCTTGTGGAGATGATCCTGCATCTGATCCGGCATTTCCGGTATCAGAAGGCAGAGGGAGAAACTTTGATGCACGCACAGAAAATGGACATCCGTCTGACACTGCTTATGGATCTGCTGCAGTTGCCGTTAAGTCTTATTTTCACAAGGTTTCTGAATCTGTTTTCGGCAGTGATTCTGGTATTTGGGGAGGCATACCCAAATCAACTTGCCGGAAGCTATGCAGGCGATCGCAGACACGGTACATAAGAGTGTGGGATTTACCAAAAACTGTTTTGACCTCTTCAACATCTGTATCACGATCACAGTCGGACTGGTCTGTCAGGGACATCTGATCGGAATCGGGCTTGGAACGGTGGTGGCAGTGATCGGAGTCGGACGTGTAATCGCAATTTTTAACCATGGGTTTAAGAAAAAAATGGATGATCTGGCAGGCATGGAAGCATAGATCTGCAGGTAAAAGAGCGGAAAGACACAGATACAATTTAAACACAATTTAATAGAAATAATAAAAATGCGAAGATGCAGAAAAATTAATGAAATTTTTTTGCATCTTTTTTCTATTGAATTGTTTGTATGGATATTATTTTAAGAGAAAACAAATAAAAAAGACAGATAATATACATATATTTCATACAATTATCATATTATCAGATAATATTAAGAAAAAACTGGTAGACAAACGAATATGAAAGTTGTATATTAATACATAACAAATCCGACAAAAGACAACTGTTTTTCAGGCAAAGACAGATGAGTGGATGGAGAAAGGAAGTTGAAGATGAAAGAGCAGAAATTAGACCGTTTTTCTGTAGCGGGCAGCTGTAAGACAGAAACCGGAATGTATGATCCGAGATTTGAACATGATAACTGCGGTATCGGTGCTGTTGTCAATATCAAAGGTATCAAGACACATGCAACGGTAGAGAATGCATTAAAGATCGTAGAAAACTTGAAACACAGAGCAGGTAAAGATGCAGAGGGCAAGACAGGTGACGGTGTTGGTATTCTGCTTCAGGTATCACACAAGTTTTTCTCCAAAGTGACAAAACCACTTGGAATCGAGCTTGGAGAGGAGAGAGACTACGGTGTCGGCATGTTTTTCTTCCCGCAGGATGAATTAAAACGCAACCAGGCGAAGAAAATGTTTGAGGTCATCGTGAACAAGGAAGGAATGGAGTTCTTAGGATGGAGAGAAGTTCCAACCGATCCGACCAAACTCGGACAGAAAGCAGTTGACTGTATGCCGTATATTATGCAGGGCTTTGTCAAACGTCCGGCAGAAGTGGCAAAGGGACTTGATTTTGACCGCAAACTGTATGTGGCAAGACGTGTTTTTGAACAGTCCAACGATGATACTTATGTGGTTTCTTTATCCAGCAGAACCATCGTATACAAAGGTATGTTCTTAGTAGAGCAGCTTCGCTTATTCTTTGCTGACTTACAGGATAAAGATTACGAATCAGCGATCGCAACCGTGCACTCCCGTTTCTCCACGAACACGAATCCAAGCTGGGAGAGAGCGCATCCGAACCGTTTTATCGTACATAACGGTGAGATCAACACCATCAAGGGTAATGCGGACAAGATGCTTGCCCGCGAGGAGACGATGGAGTCTGAGCACTTAAAAGGAGAACTGCAGAAGGTACTTCCGGTTATCAATTCCGAGGGTTCCGACTCCGCAATGCTTGATAATACCTTGGAATTTCTGGTTATGAGCGGCATGGAACTTCCACTTGCAGTTATGATCATGATCCCGGAGCCATGGGCAAACAACCGCATCATGTCACAGAAGAAAAAAGATTTCTATCAGTATTATGCGACGATGATGGAGCCGTGGGACGGACCTGCATCTATTCTGTTCTCCGATGGTGATATGATGGGAGCAGTGCTTGACCGCAACGGTCTGCGTCCTTCCCGTTATTACATTACAGATGATGATTATCTGATCCTCTCCTCCGAGGTCGGTGTACTTGATATCGATCCGACAAAGATTCTCGTAAAAGAGCGTCTGCGTCCTGGTAAAATGCTTCTGGTTGATACCGTTGCAGGCCGCGTGATCGACGATGATGAGTTGAAAGAAACTTATGCAAACAAACAGCCATACGGTGAATGGCTTGACCGCAACCTCTTAAAACTGGAAGATCTAAAAATCCCGAACGAGCGTGTGCCGGAATACACCAAGGAAGAGCGCCAGAGAATGCAGAAAGCTTTCGGTTATACATTCGAGTCCCTGCGTGAAGCAATCCTTCCGATGGCAAAGAACGGCGGCGAGGGCACCTCTGCCATGGGTATTGATACACCGCTTGCTGCACTTGCAAGTGACCATCAGCCATTATTCAACTATTTCAAACAGCTGTTTGCACAGGTAACAAACCCGCCGATCGACTCGATCCGTGAGAAAGTTGTAACATCCACGACAGTCTATATCGGTGAAGACGGTAACCTCTTAGAGGAGAAGGCAGAGAACTGCCAGGTACTAAAAGTAAATAACCCGATTCTGACAAACACAGACCTGATGAAGATCAAAGCCATGAAGGTGCCGGGATTTAAAGTAGAAGTGATCCCGATCATTTACTATAAAAACACAAGCCTTGAAAAGGCAATCGACCGTCTGTTTGTGGAAGCCGACCGTGCATACAGAGATGGCGCAAACATCCTGATCCTTTCCGACCGTGGAATCGATGAGAACCATGTTCCGATTCCTTCACTGCTTGCTGTTTCAGCCTTACAGCAGCATCTGGTAAGAACGAAAAAGAGAACATCGGTTGCGATGATCTTAGAGTCCGGCGAACCGAGAGAGGTACATCATTTTGCAACACTGCTCGGCTATGGTGCGTGCGCGATCAACCCATATCTGGTACAGGATACGGTAAAACAGCTTGTGGACGAGCATATGCTTGACAAAGATTACTATGCAGCCGTACAGGATTACAACAATGCAATCTTAAACGGTATCGTAAAGATCGCATCCAAGATGGGTATTTCCACGATCCAGTCTTACGAGGGTTCTAAGATCTTCGAGGCGATCGGTATTGATAAAAATGTCATTGACAAATATTTTACCAACACGGTCAGCCGTATTGGTGGTATCACATTAAAGGATATTGAAAATGATGTCAATGAGCTTCATTCTGCAGCCTACGATCCGCTTGGACTTGAATCCGATCTGACTTTAGAGAGCCGCGGACGCCATAAGATGAGAAGCGGAGCAGACCCGCATCTTTACAATCCTGCAACGATCCATCTGTTACAGGAGGCAACCAGACGAGGTGACTATGAGCTGTTCAAACAGTACACGGATCTGGTTAATAAGGAAGAAAGAGAGATCACACTGCGTGGACTGATGGATTTCAATTACCCGAAAAAAGGTGTACCGCTTGAGGAAGTAGAGAGTGTTGACTCCATTGTACAGAGATTTAAAACAGGTGCGATGTCCTATGGTTCCATTTCACAGGAGGCACATGAGACGCTCGCAATCGCAATGAATCGCCTGCATGGAAAATCCAACTCCGGTGAAGGTGGTGAGGATGCAGAGCGTATCGCAAGTAAAAACAGCAGTGTCAACCGCTGTTCTGCGATCAAACAGGTTGCATCCGGACGTTTCGGTGTCACCAGCCAGTATTTAGTCAGTGCACAGGAGATCCAGATCAAGATGGCACAGGGGGCAAAACCTGGTGAAGGCGGACATCTTCCGGGCAAAAAAGTTTATCCGTGGATCGCAAAGACCAGACTTTCCACTCCGGGCGTGGCTCTGATCTCTCCGCCGCCACATCACGATATTTATTCCATCGAGGATCTTGAGCAGCTGATCTTCGACTTAAAGAACTCAAACCGCGATGCGAGAATTACCGTAAAACTGGTATCTGAGGCAGGTGTTGGTACAGTCGCAGCCGGTGTTGCAAAAGCAGGTGCACAGGTTGTATTGATCTCCGGTTATGACGGCGGTACCGGTGCAGCTCCGGCAAGTTCCATCCACAATGCAGGACTTCCATGGGAGCTTGGACTTTCTGAGACACACCAGACGCTGATCATGAATGGACTTAGAAACAAAGTCCGCATTGAAACAGATGGGAAACTGATGAGCGGACGTGACGTTGCAATCGCAGCACTGCTCGGCGCAGAAGAATATGGTTTTGCGACCGCACCGCTTGTAACTTTAGGCTGTGTCATGATGCGTGTATGTAACTTGGATACCTGTCCGGCAGGTATTGCAACACAGAACCCGGAACTCCGCAAACGTTTTGCAGGAAAACCGGAGTATGTTGAGAACTTCATGCGTTTTATCGCGGCAGAGCTGAGAGAGTACATGGCAAAACTTGGCTGTAAGACGATCGATGAGATGGTCGGCAGAAGCGATCTGTTAAAGGTTCGTGATGATTTAAGCGGCAGGGAGAAAGAGATCGATCTTTCCAAAATCTTAAACAACCCGTTTGCAGACCAGAAAAAGAAAGTCATCTTTGATCCGAAACAGGTTTATGATTTCGAGTTGGAAAAATCAAAAGATATCACGGTGCTCTTAAAACAGTTAGGACCGGCACTTGAAAAACAGCAGCGCAGAAGCATTGACGTGGAAGTGACCAACACCGATCGTTCCTTCGGTACGATCTTCGGTTCCGAGATCACCAAGAAATACGGCGGCGAGGGACTCCCGGAAGATACCTTTATCGTAAAATGCAGCGGCGCAGGCGGACAGAGTTTCGGCGCATTTATCCCGAAAGGACTGACCTTAGAGTTAGTCGGAGATTCCAATGACTACTTTGGAAAAGGACTTTCCGGTGGAAAACTGGTTGTCTATGCTCCGGCAGGCGTGAAATACAAAAAAGATGAGAACATCATCATCGGTAACGTTGCCCTCTATGGTGCAACCAGCGGAAAAGCATTTATCAGCGGTGTCGCAGGCGAGCGTTTCTGTGTCCGCAACTCCGGTGCATCCGCAGTTGTTGAGGGAGTCGGCGACCATGGATGTGAATACATGACCGGCGGTCGTGTCGTAGTCCTCGGTAAGACTGGAAAGAACTTTGCAGCAGGTATGAGCGGCGGTATCGCATATGTGCTCGACGAGGACAACGATCTGTATACAAGAATGAACAAAGAAATGGTATTTTCCGAAGAAATATCCAATAAATATGATGTTATGGAATTAAAGGATATGATCAAAGAGCATGTGGCATTGACCAATTCCGAGAAAGGAAAAGCAATCCTTGACAATTTCAGCGAATATCTGCCGAAATTCAAAAAGGTCATTCCATACGATTATAACCGGATGCTGATGGCGATCGTTCAGATGGAGGAGAAAGGTTTATCCTCGGAACAGGCGCAGATCGAAGCATTTTATGCAAACACGAGAGGTTAAATAAGCAAGATGTTCCTGCGGCAAGTGCCGCAGGGCATCACGATGGAGGATATGAGCAATGGGAAAACCAACTGGATTTATAGATTACGAGAGAGAAGATGCGAAAGCGATCGAGCCGAAGGAGCGCATCAAAAATTTTAAGGAATTTCATATTCCACTTTCCATGGAAAAACAGCAGGTTCAGGGCGCAAGATGCATGAACTGCGGTGTGCCGTTCTGCCAGTCCGGTATGACCATCATGGGAATGACAAGCGGATGTCCGCTGCACAATCTGGTACCGGAGTGGAATGATCTTGTCTATACCGGAAACTGGGAACAGGCATATAACCGTTTAAAGAAAACCAACAACTTCCCGGAATTTACATCGCGCGTGTGCCCGGCACTCTGTGAGGCGGCCTGCACCTGCGGTCACTGGGAAGATCCGGTCACCTGTAAGGCAAACGAGCACGGCATTATTGAAAATGCTTATGAAAAGGGATATGCAGCAGCAAAACCGCCGAGAGTGCGTACCGGAAAGAAAGTTGCAATCATCGGTTCCGGTCCTGCAGGACTTGCCGCAGCAGATCAGTTAAATAAGCGTGGGCATCAGGTGACGGTGTTTGAACGTGACGACCGTGTCGGCGGACTTTTGATGTATGGTATCCCGAACATGAAACTGGAAAAATGGGTGATCGACCGTAAAGTGGATATCATGAAAGAAGAAGGCGTGGAATTTGTAACCAGCGTCAATGTCGGAAAAGATGTAAAGGCAGCGAAGTTATTAAAGGATTATGACCGCGTCATCTTAGCCTGCGGTGCAAAAAATCCGCGAGACATCAAGGCACCGGGACGTGATGCAAAGGGCATTTACTTTGCAGTGGATTTCTTAAAGGCAACCACAAAGAGTCTTTTAGATTCCGACCTGAAAGATAACAATTATATTTCTGCAAAAGGTAAAAAAGTGGTCATCATCGGTGGCGGTGATACCGGAAACGACTGTGTCGGAACATCCATCCGCCATGGCTGCGCGAGCGTGACACAGCTCGAGATGATGCCGAAAGCACCGGATACCAGAGCGGCGAATAATCCGTGGCCGGAGTGGCCGAAAGTCTGCAAGACAGACTACGGTCAGGAGGAAGCGATCGCTGTATTTGGACATGATCCACGTATCTACCAGACGACAGTCAAAGAGTTCTTAAAAGATAAAAATGGCAACTTAAACGGCATTATCACCGTAAAATTAGAGAGCAAAAAGGATGAAAAGACCGGACGCATGGTAATGTCAGAAGTGCCGGGTTCCGAGACGAAACTGGATGCAGATCTGGTTCTAATCGCAGCAGGATTCCTTGGAACAGAAAAATATGTTGCAGATGCGTTTGGCGTCGAGCTGAATGCGAGGACGAACGTGTCGACGGCAGAGGGCGCATATGCGACAAGCGTGAAAAATGTATTTGCAGCAGGCGATGTGCACAGAGGACAGTCTCTTGTCGTGTGGGCGATCCGTGAGGGACGTGAGGTTGCACATGCGGTGGATGAGAGCCTGATGGGATATTCCTATCTGTCAGTACAGTAAGGAAATAAAAATCGCTGATAAAAATCAAATAGAAAAAGACCGGAGTGTGGCTGATGAAAAAAATTGCATCCGCCATACGCTGGTCTTTTTGTGTTGTGTTATATTAGACAACCGGGAAAGTGTGTATATTGCTTATTCGGTTTTATTTTTGTATAATATTGAAATAAATGTACTGGGAAATTAAATAAAACAGAGGAGAGAAGCAGTATGGCAGAAGAGGAATTTCAGGAACGAAGTTCCGTGAAAACTGAAACTGAAAAAGAGCAGAGTGTTGTGGAACAGGAAACGGTAAAAGATCCGGTTATCATAGAGAGTGAAGATGTGACGGAGGAAACAGAACCGGATTACATGCAGATGGAAGTCAAAAATCCGCGCATCGGGAAAGTTTTAAAGCTTGAAGAGGAAGCAAAGCGGCAGAATGAATTAGAGCAGCTTCGCAGCAAGCGGATCAGACAGCAGCAGGAATATATCAATCAGATGATCGACTCCGTGGAAGCAAATCTGAAGAATACAAAAGAAGAACAGAAGCTAAATGAGGAGTTTGAGCGCCATATCAGAACGGAAGTTTACCGGATGCATGGTATTAGTGAGGATAAACTTCAGGGCATGGAGGAGCGGCGCAATGCATGGTATCAGGGAGCGGCTTTTGCGCTGTTTTTCCTATCACTGGTTTTAGTCGCAGTATGTGGTATTTTGCATGGGTTTGATTCGGAACTCTGTATTTTTATGGCATTTTATACGGCGATCGAGGGTACGCTTCTTTCGAATGGCAGAAAACAGGCGGCGTTTTTTGAAGTACTGATCAGGGTTTTATATCTGCTGCTATATCCTGTCATGCTGACTGTCTTTGTATGTTATGAGTTGAAATTTGAGGAATATCACGTGCTGGTGCCGATTTTTGTGATCGCAGGCATGGTCGTTCTGATGCTTGGAGCGGTATCTTATTTTGTATATGATCCGTACCGCGTGGATAAGCGCAACCGCAAAAAGGCAAACAGTTACATAAAAGAAATGGAAAAGGCAGCATTAAAGGAAGTGCGGTTAAAAGAGAAGGCATTTGGGAAATTGCAACGCAAAAACGAGAAGAATGCAGAGAAAGAAAAGGTACGAAAAGAAAAAGAAGAACAGAAACTGGAAAAACGGAAGATGCGCAAAGAAAAATTAAGCGCATGGTGGACTGGAATCCGTCATAAAAATAAGAAGGCAGAACAGTCAGATGGCGAAAACCGGACAGAAGAAATGCCAGAAACAAAACAGTCAGATGAGATGCAAGAAAACATGACAGAAGCAAAAATGCAGGATGAAGAGCCGGAAAATATGCCAGAAACAAAAACGTCAGATGAGGTTCCGAAAAATATGCCAAAAGAAAAAATGCAGGATGAGATACAGGCAGACATGTCAGAAGATAAAAAAGAGAACATATAAAGAGAGTCAGTTATGGTCAAAAGCCATTAACATAGAAATGCAATAAGAGAGGATAAAATGAAAAATGGAAGATTTTAAATTCAGCACACTGGAATATAAAAGACCAGATTTTGAAAAAACAGGTGCATTTGCAGAGAAGATCACGGAAAAAATCAAAAATGCAGCATCCTATGGAGAATTAAAAGGATATATGGAGCAGATGGAAGAGATGTCGAAAAATTTTTCGACGGACTGTACGATCGCATCCATCCGCCATACATTAGACACTACAGATGAGTTCTATGAAAAAGAAGATGCATATATCAACGATATGGTGCCGACCGTTATGCCGAAGCTTCTGGCTATGAATGATGCCCTGATGGAATCAAAGTTCCGCGGCGATATCGAAAACGAATATGGAAAACAGTATTTTGCACAGATGGATCTGCAGAAAAAGACATTCTGTGAGGAAAACATCCCACTGATGCAGCAGGAGTCAAGACTGTGCAGGGAATATGAAAAAATGATGGCAACCGCAGCAATCCCGTTTGACGGAAAAACGTTAAACCTGTATGGGGTACAGAAGTATTTTGAACATGAGGAACGTGAAGTACGAAAGGCTGCTGTAAAGGCTTACTCTGATTTTTATCATGGCAATGAAAAACGCCTCGAAGAAATCTGGGATGAACTGATCAAAATCCGTACACAGATGGGAAAAAATCTTGGTTATGAGAACTTTATCCCGGTTGGATATATGCAGCAGGGACGTACCGATTACGGCATGGAGGAAGTAGCTGCTTTCCGTGAGCAGGTGCGTACCGTGTTAGTACCTCTGTGTGAAAAATTATATGAGGCACAGAGAAAACGTCTCGGCGTGGATACATTGATGTTTTATGATGAAAAACGTGTATTCCCGGATGGTAATGCAGTTCCGGCAGGGGATGATGATTTCATGGTGGATCAGGCGAGAAAAATGTATCATGAATTAAGCCCTGAGACAGGAGAATTCATTGACTTTATGATCGACCATGAGCTGATGGACTTAAAAAATAAACCGGGCAAGGCATCCACCGGATATATGACATCCCTTGACCGCTACAAAGCACCGTTTGTATTTTCCTGTTTCAATCAGACGATCTTTGATATGCAGGTACTGTCACACGAGTTAGGTCATGCGTTTGCAGGATATATGGCAATGCGCAGCCAGCCGATCGCAGCATATTACAGCGAATCCACGGATATTGCAGAGATCCATTCCATGGCGATGGAACAGTTTGCTTATCCGTATGCAGAAAAATTCTTTGGAGAGCAGGCAGATAAATATCGTTTTGCACATTTGCAGGATGCACTGACGTTCGTACCGTTTGGTGTTGCAGTCGATGAATTCCAGCATATCTGCTACAGCAATCCGGATATGACACCGAAGGAGCGCACACTTGCATGGAAGAAATTAGAGGAAACCTACATGCCGTGGAGAAAATATGAGGCGGATGATTTCTTTGACCGCGGCGGCTACTGGTATCACAAGCTGCATATTTATCTCTACCCGTTCTATTACATCAACTATACACTGACGACGATGGGAGCGATGGAGTTTAAGACTAAGGACAGAAAAAATCATGAGGATGCATGGAAAGATTACTTAAATCTCTGTAAATGCGGTGGAAGCATGAGCTATTTAGAAACACTGCGCTATGCACATCTGATGAATCCGTTTGAACAGGGCACAGTGGAAAAAGCGATTGAACTTGCGAAAAATGATTTGTTAAACAGCAAATATATGTAAGAAAAAAGCAAAGAAACGGCGGTTATTTCCGTTTCTTTGCTTTCTTTTTTGCAACACTGTATCCGAAGGTGCCAAGCTTTTTGCCAAGCAGGAAATAGGCACCGTGGGAGTAAGTGACAAGTCCGGTGTCATTGAGATGAAAGGTATTTTTTTTATCAAAAAATTTATCGTCTACGGTAACATTCACCACATCAGCAAGAAACATGGTGTGACTGCCGAGCGGTTTGATCTCCCGCACTTTACATTCAATGTTGACCGGGCTTTCCGCAATACCCGGTGCAGAAATCTCCTTCGAGGGGAGCGGTGTCAGATGCATTTCTTTGAATTTGTCAATATCTTTTCCGGAGCGGACACCGCAGAAATCGGTCGCACGGACTAACTGCTCTGTTGTCAGATTTACAACAAATTCGCCGGATTCTTCGATCATGTGGTAAGAGTAGCGTTCCGGGCGGACAGAGATCGATAACATCGGTGGATTGGTACACACGGTACCTGCCCACGCTACGGTGATGATATTCGGTTTCCCGGCAAGGGCTGGATTGGTGCAGAGCGCATCCTCTTTTCCGGCAGGATACTGGCAGCTTACCATGACGGCAGGCAGCGGGTAGAGCATGTTGCCGGGTTTGAAATATTGTTTTGCCATAAAGCCTCCATTTATTTCAGCAGAAGATCCATGAGATATGCATAGACGTCTTCATTTTGTTTTTTCCAGTTATCACAGATCGCCTGCGCCTGTTCCCGGGTTTTTACGGTAAGTGTCAGGTCGATCAGGTTGGTTTCATGTACACGGAACTGACAGCGCGCTGCATAATCCTGATTTGGTGTTTTGTAATAATCAGCAAGGATGGAGTTAACGCTGCGCAGTTCTAATTTATTTTTTTCTAAGAATGCAGTGGTGTCGCGTTCGATTGCAGGCGTGATCTTATCTTTGAAAAAACCAAGCGTCTCCTTACCGGCAGCAGTAATGGTATACTGTGTATTGCTGTGTGTGGATTCTGCGTGGATGAGACTTGCGTCCTCAAGATCGCTTAATACCTGCTGGACGCGGAAATAATCCGTGTAATCCTGCTCTAAAAAGAAATTAGATATCTGTGTGTTGGTCAATGGAAAATCCACTTTATCGAGCATGTTTAAAATTGTCAGTTTATAGATTGTGATTGGTTCTGCCATAATATAGATGCCCTCTTTCTTTTATAATCAGATATTCTTTCCCTGCCAGAGGTCACGCTCACGCAGGCATTTCTGGATCGTATTTAAAACTCTTTTTTTGTCGGTGCTCCATAAGGGTGCAAGTAAAAGATTCCTCGGCCCGTCCCCTGTGAGCCGGTGGATGACGATCTCCGGCGGCAGCAGTGCGATGCAGTCTGCAATCAGGTCACAGTATTCCTCCAGTGTAAAAAGTGGAAACGGATCTGCCATATAGGCAGTCCCAAGATCGGTTCCTTTCAATATATGAAGGAGCTGGAGTTTTATTCCGGTGACCGGAAGGCTGCCAACATAACGGACGGAGGAGAGCATATCTTCTTTTGTCTCACCCGGAAGTCCAAGGATCAGATGAGTAATGACCGGAATGTTTCTTTTATGCAAATCTGTTACCGCCTGCTCAAACTGGGAGAGGGTAAAACCGCTTCGGATCGCGTGAAGTGTTTTGTCATGGATAGTCTGAAGTCCAAGTTCAATCCAGACCGGTTTTCTGCGGTTTAACTCGTCGAGGAGATCTAAGACATCCGGTGGAAGACAGTCACAGCGGGTCGCAATGGACAATGCTGCCACATCCGGTTCTTCAATGGCTTCCGTAAAGATCCGTCTTAAATATTCTATCGGTGCATAGGTATTGGTATATGCCTGAAAATAAGCGATGAACTTTTTACAGCCTGTTTTTGCCTGAATCCGTTTTTTGGCGGAAAGAATCTGCGCATGAACAGACAAGTCAGGCGCGGCGGCAAAATCCCCGGAACCGCCAGCGCTGCAGAAGATGCAGCCGCGGTCGTCTAAGGTACCGTCGCGGTTTGGACAGGTCATACCGCCGTTTAAGGAAAGGCGGTAGACCTTTTCCCCGAAAGTCTGTTTTAATTCATAATCTAAAGAATGATACCGTTTGTCGCCCCAGATCATCATTTGATATGGGATTTGACAGCCTCGCTTACAACTTCTGCGACACGCGGGTCAAAAGCCTCCGGCATGATAAATTCGTCACATAACTGATCCTCGGAAACAAGACCTGCGATCGCTTCTGCGGCGGCAAGTTTCATTTCTTCCGTGATCTGTGTGGCACGTCCCTCTAAGGCGCCTTTGAAGATACCAGGGAATGCGACAACGTTGTTGACCTGATTCGGGAAGTCACTTCTTCCGGTTCCGACCACGCGTGCACCGGCTGCTTTTGCAACGTCCGGCATGATCTCCGGTACCGGGTTTGCCATTGCAAACAGGATGGAATCGTGATTCATGGAAGATACCATCTCCGGTGTTACAATGTTTGGTGCGGAAACACCAACAAAAATATCAGCACCTTTTAATGCATCGGCAAGTGTTCCATGCTCATTTGCAAGGTTTGTTACTTCGGTCATTTTCTGCTGCATCCAGTTTAAGTTTGGATAATCTTTTCCGATGATGCCCTCACGGTCACACATGATCACATTTTTAAAACCGTATGTTAAAAGTAATTTTGTGATGGCAACGCCAGCAGATCCAGCACCGTTTACAACGACGCGGCAGTCCTCTTTTTTCTTGCCGGTCACCTTTAATGCATTGATGATACCTGCAAGTACTACGATGGCAGTACCGTGCTGGTCGTCATGAAATACCGGAATGTCGAGCATTTCTTTTAAACGTTCCTCAATCTCAAAGCAGCGTGGTGCGGAGATATCCTCCAAGTTGATACCGCCGAATGCCGGTGCAATGTTCTTAACGGTAGCGATGATCTCTTCGGTATCCTGTGTGTCAAGACAGATCGGAACAGCGTTGACATTGCCGAATTCCTTGAATAATACGCATTTGCCCTCCATAACCGGCATAGCTGCGTATGCACCGATATTGCCGAGGCCTAACACGGCACTTCCGTCGGAAACAACGGCAACGGTGTTGGCTTTCATGGTATATGTATAAGCTGCCTCAGGATCTTTGGCAATGACCTTGCAAGGCTCTGCAACGCCCGGTGTGTACGCAATCGCGAGATCTTCGCGGCTCTTTACTTTAGATTTGGCAACGGTCTCTAATTTACCGTTCCACTGTTTATGCATCTCTAATGCTTTATTTTCCATAGTAATCCTCATTTCTGAGCAACTTGTTGCGAAG
>ULRL01013869.1_pt1 | contig 22916 bp, 16 predicted proteins | sample 1955391 | NCBI WGS metagenome assembly ULRL01 (sample SAMEA4835681, study PRJEB28245) | human gut metagenome | biome: gut microbiome; material: fecal sample | place: Denmark | collected 2008
ATATAGAGAACTAGAAGAAAGTGATAATATGAGAGGCAATCCAGATTCAAAGAATAATGCTAGTATTAGAAGAAATAGTTATGATAGAATAATAGCTAAATATAATAATGAAATTGTTCAAATAATAGAAGATAATAACAAAGATTTAAACGAATATAAATTTGTAAAATGTTCATTACAAAAACAGAATTTGGTCTAAAATGGACCTGACAAAGTAAGTTAAACACGTTATAATACCCATACAAGGTCAAATTCTCCATATCCCAAGGCAACGCCCTTTATCCTCAAGGGGCATCTTTAGCCTAGGGAATGAATAAAATAACGAGAAAATAAAGACCTTGTAGAGCGGAAAAACCGTTCTATGAGGTCTTTTTGTTTATGGAAAAAATTGGACTACAAAACAATTGTGATACTTAGGTACTATGTTGCATGATGTAAAAAGAAAATAAAAATTTTTAAAAAAATTATTTTTTTTGAAACCATTTCGGATTTACTGTAAGAACTGCGATGGACGAGGAACTGGTGGTAGACTACAGTAGAGATTCGCATGGTGGAGAAGAAAAATGGAACCCGATTAATACAGTATGACACCGTTTTTACTTTTGCTTTTTTCTTAGCTAAATTTATTGATGAAATCGTACAAAAACGATATAATAATAGTACGAAAAATGGAAAACTATATTCACTTACAAGAATACTGGAAGTGACAGAGAATGACTTTATAGAAGCTTTAAGATCTTCCATCAGTGACTATGAGGATGCTGTTGTTAAATATATGATAGGGGGAATGTTGGAATGAACAGGATCATGCTTCCAGTCGGAATGAGTAGTTTTACAGAAATATGCCGCAACAACTATTACTACATTGATAAGACAGGTTTGATTCAGGATCTGTTGGAAAAAGATTTTTCATCTGTAACCCTGATTACAAGACCGCGTCGGTTCGGAAAAACACTTGCGATGAGTATGTTGTCGGCTTTTTTTGATATTCGGGGAAAAAATGAAAAATTATTTGAAGGTTTGTATATTGCAACACAGAAAGAATTGTGTAAAAAATGGATGAATCAATATCCGGTTATTTTTTTATCCATGAAAAATATAGATGGACTTCGATTTGAATCAGCCTATGAGATGCTCACCTTAGAAATTGCAGATTTGTACAAGCAACATTCTTATTTACTGGATTCCGATATGATTGATACGGATGACAAAGTTATTTTCAGCAGAATCAAAGAAAATCTTGCTTCGGATGCTGAAATAAAGAAATCACTGCTGTTACTCACCAGAATGATGAAATCCTACTATCAGAAGCCGGTTATTATGCTTCTGGATGAGTATGATGTACCGATTGCAAAAGCAGAAGAAAAAAATTATTATGCGCAAATGCTTGATGTAATCAGTACAATGCTTGGCACTGCTTTGAAGGACAATGAAGCTTTACGATTTGCTGTTATTACGGGATGCCTGCGCATCACGAAAGAAAGCATTTTTACCGGAGCCAACAATTTTGTGACAGATACGATTTCTGACAATCGGTATAATGAATATTTTGGGTTTACCCAATCAGAGGTTCAAACCTTACTTTCCGATACCGGATGTCAGGCATATGCAGAGAAGATACGTGAATGGTACGATGGATATCACTTTGGAGATCTGGATATTTATTGTCCATGGGATGTATTAAACTATATTCGTGATTTACAAAGCGATAATACCGCTATTCCACAGAGTTATTGGAAGAATACGAGTGGCAACACCATCATTCGTTCATTTATTGATTATGCCGGAACAAGTATTACAAGAAAATTAGAAACCTTGTTGGAGGGTGGTTATATTGTTCAGAAAATAGAGGAAGATCTCACGTATGATTATCTACATTCGTCGGAAAATAATCTATGGTCGGTTTTGTATCTTACAGGATATTTAACAAAGGTTTCCGGTTCTGGGGTTATGGGGCTGAGAAACAATGGGGAAGTCGCTCTCACAATACCAAACCTGGAAGTAAAAGAAATCTTTGAGTCAACAATCATGAGATGGTTTGATGACAATGCAAAGATTTGGAATCGCGAGCAGCTGTTTACAGCAGTATGGAATGGTGATGCGCAGAGAATTACGGAGGAATTGAACAAATTGCTTCGCAGAACAATCAGTTATCATGATTATCGTGAAGATTTCTATCATGCATTTCTTGCCGGAATTTTCACGGGAGCCGGATACATGGTCGAATCCAACCGTGAGCATGGGGAAGGACGAAGCGATATTGTTATCTACAATCCGGTGGCAGGACAGGTTGCCATATTTGAAGCCAAGTATACGCACAAACTGGAAAACCTTGCATCGGATTGCGACAGGGCGATCGCACAGATCGATGATCGGATGTATGCGAAAGAATTTGAGGCTGAATACGATCAGGTATTATGCTATGGAATTTCTTTTTTTAAGAAAAGATGCATTGTGAAAAAGAAATAATATAATCAGTTTTATCATTTAACCAATTGCCAAGAATATAGACCTGGTTCGTAATTAGGGAAAAATTATCAAAAGAAGGGCTTATAGAGAGAAGCCGGAGGACACAGAAGGAATAAATATGGCAAAAGGTAAGAATGTTAACACCAGAAAGAAAACGGTTAACAAGGATCATATGGGCGTCACAAGTATTGCAAACCAGTTAAAGGATATGGCAGGAAGCCTTGAAAGAGATCTGCGTTTCTTCCATATATAATAAGAAGAAACTAATTCAAATCTAAGAAATCTATTGGGAAAAGAGTCCTTTTTATGTTAAAATAGCATGAAAAGGCTCGTTTTTTTTATATGCAGTTGAAATAGTTGTAATTTGTGAAAAAAATCTTAACAACTTAAGAAAATATTAAAAAGTTTTTTCAACAAAATGCGATTTTTAGGTTGCAAAGACACAATACTTGGTGTATTATTGTCACGTAGAGTAGTTAAAATAGTACTGCTAAAAGAAAAGTACGAGAACTGATTAGCAACTATTGGAGCTATGGAAACTGAAACTGAAAAGATAGGTTTCAGACAACCTTACAATTACAGATACATACAGAAGCTGAGATCCGTTAGGAGCAGCTTGCTGAATTTGATGCTGAACTATCAATGTTGGATTTAGCTCTACGCGACTTTGAGGGTTCGAGGCTTCAATCGAAAGATTTATGTGTTTGTAGATGATGCTGGCGATGAGTATTTACTCGAGGAGGTCGGCGGAGGCAATTAGTGATGTCGTTGGAATGGATGGATCGTCCGCAGCGAGTCAAAAGTGAAGATGGCTGAACTTAAACGTGTGAGGCAAACAAGTAGAATTCTGATGGAGGTTGATCACAAAAGGAAAGAGAGGAAAAGACATGAAGACATTCAAAAAAGTGTTAGCTTCAACTCTTGCTGCTGCAATGGTTGTTACAGCTTTACCTGTAACTCCTGCAAATGCTGCTGCAGCTCCAAAGCTTAGCACAACAAAGGCTGCCGTATATGTAGGTCAGTCTAAGACAATCAAAGTTACAACTCCAAAGACTTGGAAGAGCGTAAAAGTTAAAGCTACTACAAGCAAGAAGAGCGTAGCAAAAGTTAAGGCTTCTAAGAAGAAGGTTACTGTTAAGGCTGTTAAGGCTGGTAAAGCAAAAGTTACTGTTAAGGTAACTGGTAAGAAGTCTGGTAAGGCTGTAAAGAAGACATTAAAGGCTACTATTACAGTTAAGAATCCATCCCTTACATTAAAGGCAGCTAGCGCAGTTGCAGTTGGTGCTAAGGAAACTGTTAAGGCAACAGTTAAGCCTGCTTCAACAAAGGTTACATTCTCATCTAGCGATGATGCAATTGCAACAGTCGATGCAACAACAGGTGAAGTTACTGGTGTTAAGACTGGTGAGGTAACAATTACCGCTAAGGCTGGCAAGACAACAAAGACTGTTAAGATGGCAGTTAAGAATTTTATTCTTCAGTCTGTAAAGCAGACAAAGGCAAATACATTAGAGACTTCTATTCTTGGAACAACAAAGGATATCAAGACAACTGATGTTAAGATTACCAACACTGCAAACCAGAATGCAATTGCTGTCAAGAGTGTAACACCTGATAAGGCAGATGCTACGAAGGTTACTCTTGAAACATTTGCAGATATGAAGGATGGCGCTAAGTACACTGTTGAACTTGATGGTGTAACTCAAGAGTTTACAGCAACTGATGGTGTTGTGGCTGACGTAAATGTAACACCTGTTACAATTCCTGCAAACACAAAAGGAACTGAAATCAAAGGACAGACTGTTGATAAAGATGGTATTGTACTTGATGAGTTCAAGGTAAGTGAAGCTAGTACAAAGAGCGCTGAATTAACTCTTTCTACGACACAGGGTTATGTAGATGGTGACAAGCTTGTTCTTCCTACTGTTGGAAACAAGGGTACAGCAGAAGTTAAGTATCATACATACAAATTTGATGCTAACGGAAATGAAATTGGAGCTTATACAAAGAAGGTTGATATCACAGCCGTAGCTGAAGACGTAATCACAACAAACGGATTCAACATGACATTTGCAGATACAGCTAAAGCTCCAAACTGGGATAAAGACAAGACAACAAATCAGTTAGCAATTGGATCTAGCAAGAGTGCATACTTCAAATTTGTAGGATCTGATAACAAAGAAATCACAACATATGCTGATTACTCAGTAGTATCAAGTGATGATTCTATTCTTTTATTACCAAAGACTCAGTTAAGCGGTAGCAGTACTCCTGTATCTGCAACAGGTATTAAAGAAGGAAATGTTTTTGTTAACGTATTAGACAAAGATGGTAAAGTAATTAAATCTTTACCAGTTGTTGTTACAGCTGCTGGAAAGCTTACAAATACAACACTTGGAAATACATCTCTGACAATTTCTAAGACTGCTACAGGCGTTGATAATTCTGTTAGTGTAAAAGCCGTTGATCAGTACAATAATGACATTACTGGTTCAACAACTATTACAGCATCAGGTGTAAATGATGATGCTACTAAGGCAATTAACGCTACATACGATCCTACAACAAAAACAGTTAAGGTTTCTGCTAGTGCAAATGCTGAAGATGGAAAGACATACACTATCAAAGTTGAAGTTAAGAAGGACAATGTTACATTAAATCGTTACTTTACAGTAAAAACTGTAGCAACAGCGACAGATGTAGCTAAGGCTACTGATTTAAGAGTTGAAGTATCTGGCTTAACAGATGGTAAAGTTGATATGGCTGTAGCCGATGATGCAGATGCAGCAAAGGCAGCTAAGACAGTTGAGGTAAAAGTTGCTGCATATGATAAGGGCGCTAAGATCGGTTACGCAAATGTAACAGAGTGCAAGATCAGCGATTCCAGCAAACAGTCTGTTGTAAGCGGAGCTGCTGTTTCAGTTGTTTCTTGCTCAGCAAACAAAGTAACTAAGAACCTTGAGGCTGGAAAGTCTTATACATTGACTGTTAAGGCAGCTGATAAGACATTCACAACTACATTCTCTGTAGTAGATACACAATCTGCAGTTGTTACTACAAAGATTGACAGCAAGACAACAAGTGTAGCAATTTCAAATGATACGGCTGCAATTGCAAATGTTGTTGCTGCTAATGTAAAATTTAGTATCAATGGCAAAGATTACAAGAATCTTGAACCATCTCAGATTACTGTTAAAGACGGTTACAAGGTTGTTGACAACAAAGCTGTATATGTTGGAACCGTAAATGTTTCAGTTGAAAACAGCAATGGAATCAGCTATCCTGTTACAGTAAATGTAAATACAACATTCACTGCAAAATAATTGATTATTAGTAAAATAGTTTTATAATGGAGGCTGTAAAATAAGTCTTTCATTTAAAGTAAACGCCAGTTTCGGCAATGTGCCGTTTCTGGCGTTTCTTTGGGCTCTATGTCAAGTTTTTGGGTGTGATTCTTTGAATTGCGCCCCATTACTGGACATAGAGCCTAACTTTTATCATTATTTTCTTAATAGCAAAAACGGGAATCGGTTATATAAACTGATTCCCGTTTTAATTAATTTAGCTTTAACCTAAAACTAATTATCTTGTAAATGTTGTGTTAATGTTAACAGTTACATCGAACTCAACACCCTTGCTGTTTTTAACAGTTACAGTTGCTTTTCCGATATAAGTGTAACCACCACTTGTCTTAACCTCTTTTGAATCAACAGCGAATGTTGTATACTCTGTTCCATTATAAGAAGCTACGCATGTCTCTGCAAGAATATCAGCTACATCAGTCTTAGTTGTCTTCTTAGAGTTAATCTTTACAGTTGCAGATGCCTGAGTATCAACAACTTCAAAGCTTCCAGAGAATGTCTTTGTAACATTATTGCCCTTTGCATCTTTTGTTACAACTGTAGCCTTAACAACATATGTTCCAGCAGAAAGAACCTTTGTAGCCTTGTTGCTAGAAGAAACAGTTACAACATCAACAGTACCTGCAGAAGCATCAATTTTTTCTGTCTTATCATTTAATGTAAATGATGCACCAGAAACAACACCAACCTTAACGCCCTGATCATATGCAGCTACAGTTGCAGTAACTTTCTTAGCTGCCTTATCAGCAGTTGTATCATTAGCAATTGCAGCATCAACCTTGCTATCAGAAAGCTCTAAACGTAAATCAGTTGCATCATCAGCAGTCTTAGTTGTTTCAACTGCATTGACTGTGATAGTCTTAGCTACCTTATCATTGCCCTTCTGAGCCTCAATCTTAATAACGTATGTGCCCTTCTTAGCATTAGCAACATCTACATTTACTTTCTTATCAGCACTAACGTATTTAGCTGTAACGTTAGCAGAGTCTTTTGTAAGAACTGTTGGAACAACAGTGTCAACAGGAATTTCCTCACCATACTGGTCAACACCCTTAACAACTACGGATCCAGTTGTATAATTAGTTGCCTTTGTAGAAACTGAAAGTGCAGTCTTGTCAAGAGAAATATTAACAAGCTTTCTTGTCTCTGTTACAGTTACAGGTAAAGAAGTAACAACCTTACCATCTTTTAATACGTTGATGTAAGCAGTACCAGTCTTAACTGCTACCAGTGAAACACTCTGGTTAGCCTTTAAAGAAGTTTCTGGTAAAAGAAGTACACTATCATCACTAGATACTACTGAGTAATCTGCTGTGATATCTTTCTTCTTTGTATTTACGAAATGGAAGTATGCTTTAACTGAATCGCCCAATGCAAATTTGCTTACAGTTGTAACAGTCTTTGTCCAATCTGGAGCATTCTTTGCGATTGTGTAATTGTAACCAGCTACAGTTGCAACTTCTTCAGCAACAGCTGTAATATCAACTTTCTTTGTGATAGCGCCAACTTCCTTAGCGTTCTCATCATACTTATATGTGTGGTATGTAACTTCTGCTGTACCCTTGTTTCCAACTACAGGAAGAACAAGCTTAGTTCCGTTTACATAACCCTGAGTTGTAGCGAGTGAAAAATCAACGTTGTTTGGTTTACTCTCAGTTGTAAAGTCTTTAAGAACTACGCCATTCTTATCAACTGTCTGAGCCTTGATTTCAGTTCCATCTGTATTAGCAGGAATCTGAACAGGACTAACTGTTACATCAGCAACGACACCATCAGAAACAACTACTTCTACAGCAGTACCAGCAACTGTTACTACATAAGTAGCTCCGTCTGTGAACTCTGTGAATGTTGTAATTGTAACCTTTGTAGCATCCTTCTCGTCAACTGCTACAGACTTAACAGCATATACAGCGTTTGTTGTTTTGTTAGAAACAGTAACATCAGATGCTTTCAGATCAGATGTCTTTCCAAGAACAACAGCCTCAAATGTATCAGCCTTTGTCTGCTTTACACTCTTAACAATGTAAGTCTTAACAGACATTTTAACAGTCTTTGTTGTCTTACCAGCCTTAGCTGTGATTGTTACGTCACCAGCCTTAACACCAGTAACTTCACCTGTTGCAGCATCGACTGTTGCAATTGTATCATCACTAGATGAGAATGTAACCTTTGTTGAAGCAGGCTTAACTGTTGCCTTAACTGTCTCCTTTGCACCAACTGCAACTTCAGTAGATGTTGCTGTTAATGTAAGAGAAGGATTCTTAACTGTAATAGTAGCCTTTAATGTCTTCTTTACAGCCTTACCAGACTTCTTACCAGTTACCTTAACACTATATCTGAATTCAAATAACTGTAGAAAATGCATTAAAATAGGAATTTTCTGCAATTGAAATTTTGTGAAAATGTTTGATAAGTAACAGAAAAGTGACAAAAATGCGAAGCTTAACGACAAAAACAATGGAGCAAAAATTTTAGTAAATAACGAAATTTCAATAACTTAATAGATATTTAAATTTCTTAATTTCCTCTCATATTTTCAAATGTTTATCGAAAATATTACATATAAGTAATATAATTAAGACACCAAAGGAGGTGGTAAAATGTGGAGTTAGAACAAATAGTCGCTCCGGGACTAAACAATATATATTCTTTATCTGTTGTAAAAAAGGAATTCAGAAATTCTGTAGATGAGCCATGGAAGGATACAGATCCTTATCCCAGATATCAGAAGTAATTATTAGAAGATCGTGCTGTTCTTGATGATCAAAAAGAAGACGCCATTACATTATTACAATATGAAAAACTTACAGGAGAAGAACGATTATATAGTATAAGACATCCTAATACTAAGAAGAATGTTCGAGTACTATATACAATCGTAAATGGAACTTACATTATTTTACTGCATGCCTTTTTAGAAAAAAGTTCAAATGATTACAAAAAAGCAATTACAGTCGCCAAGAAACGACTTAAGTGGTTAGATGACGACTAGTATAATACATGTAAGTAACGAACATACGAGGAGAAACAAAAATGAGTATTACAGAAAAAATTGCCCGTGCCAAAGAAACAACTTGGGTTACAGAATCATTATCTGAAGCTGAAATAAAATCTACAATAGAATTAGCAAAAATTTCTGCTAAAATTGAAAAATGTCGTCAAGAAATGAATATGACGCAAAAAGAATTTGCTGAATATATGGACGTGTCACAAGGTATGGTATCCAAATGGGAAAGCCGAGAATATAATTTTACTATTAAATCCCTGAATGAAATCTGTGAAAAATTACAACTATGCGTATCTCTTGATATACAACCACTTACAGTTGCTAAAGAGTACCCTGTATTGAAATGGGATGAGATAAGGCAAAGAACAAAGCCTAAAAAAAGCAGTTGGATGAAGAAAATAGATACAAAGGGGGCGATTGCATAATGGAACTAAATTTGATTGCTTCTGGAATTGAATTACTTGGTGCAACTGTTAAAGAGCTTGAAATCAAGAATCAAATTGTAGATATTGCAAAAGATGCCAAACGAGTCTTTGGATTAAATATATGTGAGCCAAAATTTCAAACACATAATGAAAATAATGAGTTTTATGCCGAAATGATTATAGAATTTGAAATTGAAATAACGCAATCAGAAAATTCCGTGTGCAAAATTCACTTGGCTTTAGAGGGTGCTTTCTTATCAAATGGGGATACTGACTATGATGATTTTCAGCAATTAGTTGCCATAAATGGAGCGTCTGCACTTATAGGTATTGCGCGTGGGAAGTTAGAATCCATATCTGCATCCGTTTTTAACAATGGAAAAATTGTCATTCCATTTGTTAATGTTATTGATTATTACAAAGAATGTATATCATAAGCTTAAAAAATCGCCTGTCATATATGAATTATATGATAGGCGATGCTATTTTTGTTTTTATATATTATGATATGAGGATTTTGTCAGCAATAAGTGGTATTATAAAAACAGGGGTTTCAGTATACACTCCATACAACAAGTTTTGAAGAACAACCTCTTTCCGATAAAACGCTGAGCCGCTCTTCTTGTTAGAGATGCCAGAGATATCTATGCAGACTTTCAGTTTTCAGAAGACGGAACCCGGATTCTGCTGTGTCCTGCAGGAAATCAGCCTAAGATTTCTAATAAAACAAGTGCAGTTTATATTTTAAAGGCATCGCACACTCGATTACCAAATTATTTCATTACAAGACATTCCTTTTTATAAAAAGCAATGCCGTATCGAATTACCTTTTTAAAACCAACCTGTTCAATTTTTGTCGCATATTTTTTTTCTTCGATTTGTTGCAAGGCTTCATGACATTTGTTTTCCATATCATCTTTCTTTTTCGAAATCTTTAATTCAATAACAATGGCTCGGCGAAGTTTTCGATCCTTAATTGCGAGATCAGATCGTCCTAATCCATTTTCGTAATTGGACTCAACAATATATCCTGCATTAGCAAATAAACCTACAACAAATGCATGATAAAAGCTTTCCGCATAATCATGATAGCTGATCGTGTTAAACAGTAGGTCTGATATAATTTCTGTAAGTTTTTCCGTATCTTCATTCCATGAAGCTTCAAAAAGTGCATTCCGGTTACTTTGTGCAAGTGAATTTGAAAACCATTCTGTGACGCTTTTTTGGAAGATATCCATAACTTCGTTATTCGGAATCTTAAGAAGTGTTTCAGATGAATTACGTGCACTGTCAACTTTGGTAAGATATCCTGTAAGGTATAACAAACTCCAAAGATTCTGTTCCGAAGACGTAAGCACGTTATAAGTAAGGTTTTCTTCTATCGTTTCGCAAATTGTGCCACCATTCATCAATGTTTCAAATTTTTCGGTCACATCAAAATCGGTTCGTTCCAAAAAAGTGCGAATGACTGCATTATCACTGGTATGTTCCCAAAAATTTTCCGGTTCTAAGATACCGGTTGCCATCACTTTTTGAATGTAGTTAAGCACATCCCAAGGACAGTAAATATCCAAATTACCGAAACGATAGCCATCATACCATTTTTGAATGTCGGCAGCACAGGATTCACAATGTGTATCAGTCAGAAGCTTTGTAATTTCTTGCTGCGTAAAGCCGAAAAATTCATTGTATCGATTGTCGGAAATCGTATCTGTAATAAAATTGTTAGTGCCGGTAAAAATGCTTTCCTTGGTAATACGAAGGCACCCGGTAATAACCGCAAATTTTAAGAACGCATTATCTTTTAATGCAGTACCAAGCAAGGGACTTATGATTTCAAGCATCTGATCATAATAGCCTCTGGAATCTGCTTTTGCAACCGGAACATCATATTCGTCAATAAGCAGAATGACTGGCTTATAATAATATTGAGCCATAATGCGGGTTAGAAAAGACAGTGATTTCTTAATCTCCGCAGTTGTAGCCCGATTGTCCTTCAATCGCTCATAAATTGCTCTGTCACTGACATCCATTTGATCCGAATCAAGCAAATAAGAATGTTGTTTAAACAAATCTGCCAATTCAGCAGTCAACATATCATATGCAGATTCAAATTTGAGACCGTCAATATTTTTCAATGTCAAAAAAATAACAGGATATTGATTCATCCATTCTGCGCATAATTGTTTCTGCCCGGAAATATATAACCCATCAAAAAGCGATTGATTATCCATACGAATATCAAAAAAATCTGCCAACATACACATTGCTAATGTCTTACCAAAGCGTCTCGGACGGGTAATCAAAGTTCCCTTGGATAAATTATTTTGAAGTAAGTTCTCAATCAGTTCGGTTTTATCAATATAATAATAATGATTCTTTCGAATTTCTGTAAAATTGCTCATTCCGATTGGAAGAGTTATCTTGTTTTCCATTCCGAAATCCTCCTTTGAAGCATCCGCGATATATGGTATTGCCTAACAATACATGTATAGTATAACAAACTTTTTCTTTATGTGAAACAAAAGAATTAGAACACCTATAGTCTGAATTAGTTTCTCTAAAAGTTCTCCATTCATAATTCATTTTGGTCATGAAACGATCCGACTTTCTCATACGCTCATCCTTATTTTTGTTACTTTTATCTAATAAACTGACTTCCATCAAAGATTCTGCTTTCTGGGGATGTGGAGCTTTAAAGAAAATATCTTTTCCAAAAAGCTTAAAAGAAATTGGATATTCTGCTTTTACCAACTGCTATCTCACTTTTTAATCTACTTAACACAAAAGGAACCGGTATTGCCGATTCCCTTTATCCAAAAAATTATAATTTTTCCTCTTGCCTGTGGTTAAGCAATTGCGCTAACTTCAATATGAAGCGTTACACATTCACTACAAGGCTTATTCTTTTCAATTCGTTTTACATGACAGACAATTTCCCTATTTTCATCAAGAAGACGCGTGAAAGCTTTACTGTAATATCTTGGAATATAACCAACTCGCTTGTTATTACCAGTCATAATTTCTATCGCATACGCATCCTGTTTATTGTCTGGCTCTTTTTTCAAAAAAAGCTGATCTCCACGATCAAGTTCTGTTACCAAGAGGCAATCTTCGCCATCACATGCCAAATAATGTCTGGCTCCAGCCATATAAAAATCACGATCAAATGCAGTACTAATATCTAAAATAGGATCTACAAAATGAAGACTGTCAATTGGCAAACGAGCACCACTTGCTTTAAGAAGTGCATAGGCATCATATTCCTGCAATCCATATTTTTCTAAAATTTTTCGGATATCTTTACGTTTTTTATCAGGAAGTCTGCTTGAAAATGTTGAAAATAAAGTATCACTATAATAGGTTTTATTTAAATCGTCGAAAGGTACTAACGGTTTAAATCCAGCTTCTAATGCATCTTTAATTTCATTAGAATAGCAAAATTCATATTGCCCGTTTTTAGATAATTGCCCAACAATATATTGTCGGCGACTTACTTTATCTTGCCAAATAAGATATAAATAATCTTTCCCGTTTTTAAAAGACATTATTATTCTCCTAAACTAAAATAAACTTGCTTTAGCATATCTATTTTTGTATTCAAAAACTTGCATATTAGTTTCTTTTTGATTATGTGTAATTGGTTTTCCGAACTTAATTCAACAATTTCCTCTATTTTTTCAGGTGAAAGCGTAGATATCCGTTGTGCAAGGCCTATCGTTTCTGCCTTATAATTTTGAAAAATATATTGAAGTATTTCTAAATGTGTAGGTCTTTTAGCATCATTTAACGTTCGTCTTACTAAGGATTTGGATTTTGTATCAACCAAAGATTTCCAACGAACGAGATCTTTTCCCATATACGATTCGGCTTGCTGATCAGATATAAATGAACACAATGATGATCCGTTATCATATAGGGGTGAAAAATCAGTATTATCACCAGACTTAAGAACCGCCCAATTGTTTTGATGACGATCAGAATTTCCTATCAGGAAATCAAAAACCAGCATATTCAAAAAACGTGCAAAATCAAAAACCCCATTTGTGACCCTTTTAATCATTTCAATAGAATATACATTCCCAGATGTTAAATCCATAAATTTTTCATCATCATAGTCCGGATAAAAAAGATTAATATAATTTATCCCTTCAATCAAAGACGGGGCCTTAATATCTGAAGTAATGATATTATAACTAAATGATCCTTCACGGCCATTATAGGTTCCTAATTCAAACCTGGCGCATGGAATTTTCAAATAATTCGCCAGGCTATATGCTATACATTCTGATATATGATCGGTTGTTGTTATATCTTTTTTAAATTTAAACAGACCACTAATTTGTGTATCGGGATTATATAACCATATTTTTTCACTCCGACCACTACCTTCTGAGAAGCCATTATAAACTTCCCAATATGAAAAATCCTTCATAGCACTCCTTAATTATAACCAATATATATAATTATAGCCTGTCTGCAAAAATGTGTAAAGATGCAACTCAATAAAGTCATCCAATTTTGATACCGAAAAGTTCTCATAAAATTCTCAAACAAGGATAGCTTCCTGATTCAAGAACAAATCTTCAAATAAAACAGACCGTCTTAGATATGTCTCTTGCATGTTACTTATGGGAGTACTTTCTACATAGCTCCATTCCAATAAAGCCTTATTTTTATACTTTTTCGCGCCTAAAAACTGCACGGATATAGTGTTAAGGTAACTGCTAAGAAGTCTGGAAAGGCTGTAAAGAAGACATTAAAGGCTACTATTACAGTTAAGAACCCAGCATTATCCGTATCCGCAGCTGGTGAAGTTGCAGTTGGATCTACAGAGGCTATCAAGGCTACTGTTAAGCCAGCAAACACAAAGGTTACTTATACAACAAGTGACGCAACAATCGCTACTGTTGATGAGAAGGGTGTTGTTACTGGCGTGAAAGCTGGTGATGTAACAATCACAGTTAAGGCTGGTAAGACAACTAAGACAGTTAGTATGAAAGTTAAGAACTATGTTCTTAAATCTGTAGCTCAGACTAAGGCAGATACATTTGAAGCATCTGTAGCAGGTGCTACAAAAGATATCAAAGCAACAGACATTACTGTTAAAAATACAGAGAACAATGTAACTGTTCCTGTTAAGTCTGTATCTGTAGATAGCAAAGATGCAACTAAGGTTACATTCGCTACTTTCGCTGGTCTTACAGATGGAAAGACATATGATGTAACTCTTGATGGAACAACTAAACAGATCGTTGTATCTGATGGTAAAGTTGCATCTGTATCTGTTAATAAGATTACTATCCCAGCTGCAACTGAAACAGAAATTAAGTTAGTTGCAAAAGATGCAAATGGTATTGTTCTTGATGAAGCTGCTTATGGAGCACAGGATGCATCTAAGTATGATTTCACACTTACCACTAACAATGGATATGTAAACAGTTCTAAGTTATACTTAAACAAAGTTGGTGATACTGCAACAGCTGAGGTTACTTATAAGACTGGCAAGTATGATGCAAATGGTAAACCAGAGGGCAATGTTACATCTGGAAAGGTTACAATTACCGCTGTAGATCAGGCTGCAGTTAATAACTTCAATGTTAAAGTGGCTGACAAGAATGCTCAGAGCAAGAAATTTGATAAGATTGATGCAAATGCACAGCTTGCTGTTGGCGAAAAAGACATGTATGCTTATTTCCAGATTAAGGATGCTGACAACAACGAAGTTTCTAATTACTATGATTATTCAGTAGAATCTAGTGATAAGAATGTATTAATGCTTGGTGGTTCTTCTATTGATGCAGCAAGCAACAACAATCATAGAGTTCTTGTTACACCTGTAAAGGCCGGTACAGCTTATCTTTTAATCAAGAAAAACAATACAATTGTTAATTCTGTTGCAATCACTGTAGTTGCTGAAAGAGCTGTTGCAACTATGGATGTTGATAAGACAAGTGCAACACTTTCTAATAAAATGACAAAAACAGCTACTGTAACAGCTTCCTTCAAGGATCAGTATGCAAAAGATTTCCTTGGAGATGGAACTGTAAAAGTAACTTGCCTGAGCACAACAGCTAAGGATGCTTCTGATAAGGCTATTGATGCAAAGACCGTAACTGCTAATGCATCTGAGAAGTATTTTAAACAGAATGCAGCATCTGGAAATAAAGTTAAAGTTGAATTCAAGGCAGAGAATATTGAAGCTGGAACATACCAGTACAAGATCTCTTACGAGAAAGATTCTAAGGAAGTTTGTGCTAAGACAATCACTATTGTCATTCAGCAACCAGCAGATCCTTCTAAGGGAACTGAGTCTTTCGCATTAGATGTTGATAAGACTGAGATTGACAACCTTGTTGATGACAACCACACAACTGCTTCTGATTATGTAGTAACAGCTAATGTAAATCAGTTAATCAATGGCGTAGCTAATCAGGCAATTAGTACTTCTACCACACTTAAAGATGGTTCAACTGTTAAATCTATTGATTATAAGTTGGAAGATAAGGATGGCAAAGATGTAACAACAACTACCGGAGCTGCTATTTCTTCTGGAAAGTTAACAGTAACTACTGTATCTTTTGATGGTACAAAAGCAACTAAGAATTTTGGTGCTGGTACTTATAAGATTACTGCTACAGTTGTAACAACAAAGGACAGCAAAGATACCACAAAAACTTTCACTACTACATTTACTGTAAAGGATACTCAGCCAACAGGTTCTTTAACATTTGAAAAGAATTCTGTAGATGCTACTTCTGTAAAGGATGCAGTAGAGAAAACTGTTAAGTTTGTATATGGTGATACAACTTATTCTGCAAATGATGTAGCTCCAGTAATTACTTCTATCGAAGGTATTGCAAATGATGGAACTGTAATCAATGCAAAGAATATGGCTTCCGTAAAGAAGTCTGAAGTAACCATTAAAAAGGTTACATTTACAGTTGGTACTGATAAGTACAGTGTTGATGTAACAGCAGATGCTTCACAGGTAATTACAATTAAATAATTGTAAAACATAATAAAAAGAGGTTGCTTCGGCAGCCTCTTTTCTTATATCAGGAAAGTGTATAATAAATGAATGCAAAAGATCAAGAGGTTATAAATTGTTACCGCAAAGAGTGCCAGAAAAACAATCCTAATCATATAATGGACATTCCTAATGCCAGAAGATCTATCATTTATAAGGTATCAAAGGAATGTAATATATCTGAAGAAGAAGCTTGTAAAAGAATAGATGCATATGAAAAATTTGATATTGAAAGCAGAAAGTTATAGAATACATCAGATTGCATTTTATGCAAATGTAAAATAGTTCTTTAGATTTGGAAGGTACTTATTTGCTATTTTTTAAGAAAACAAAATCCTCGGCTTTTTACCGGGGATTTTGTTTATTCAATATAACTTGACATAGAGCCTATGTTGATTTTGGATGCCCATAAACATGTTGCTGTAAAAAGGAGAATTGAAAAATCAATCCTCCTTTTTTAATCAAGCTATGATTCGAAAGTAATTATCCAATAATAATTGTCTTTCCAATAGCAATTTCTTTCTCAACATACTTTCCAGTAGCTACCTCGATCTTGAGTGTAACCTTAGCAATATTCGTTGCAGAAGTAATAGCATATGAATCAGAAACTGCTGTTCCATTTACAGCTGTAATTTCATACTTTCCATCTGCAAGTTCGTTTCCATCATATACAACCTTCAAGTTAGACTTAAGTGTTGTGCCAGATTTTACAGCTGTATCTTTAAGAGCTGCTGTTGCTGCTGGCTGAGAATTTGTAACTTCGAAAGTCTTAACAAATTTCTTAGTATCATTAGCAGCAGTTTTATACTCAGCTGTTAAAGTATAAGTTCCAGCTTCCAACTGCTTTCCAGATGTGAAATTATTAACATTAATAACTGCAATACCAGAACCAGTAGTTACACCAGTAACATCTTTTACAGACTTACCATCCTTTTCAAGAGACCATTTAACATCACTTGATGAATCAACTTTCTTAACCTTTACACCGTTCTTGTCATAGCCCCAAACAGTAGTTGTAACTTTTGCAGTTTCAGTAGCATCAGCTTTAATTACGGCATCAACCTTATCTGCGCTTAATACTAAGTCATATGTAGCTGGATCTCCAGTTTCAGACTTTCTAACAACGATAGTAAATGTCACTTTAACATCTTTATATTCAACAATGTAAGTATTTGATGAATCCTCACCTTTTTCATTAAGACCTGGGTTTTCAACCTTAACCTTGTCATTTGCTGGGTAAGTAATCTTTGTTGCCTGGCTAAGAGCTTTAGAATTTGCATTCTTACAGGTCAATCCAGAACCAATAGTAACGTCTTCGCCATACTGATCCTTAGCTGTTACTTTTACAGTCACATCATCATCGTCAACACCAGTTGCGTTAGACAATGTAAATGCATTTTTATCAAGAGATAAAGCTGTAACTTTTCTTTCTGCAACTACTGTAACAGGAAGTGTTGTAACAACAGCCTTTGTCTTAGAATCTTTAACGATGATATAAGCATTTCCAGCCTTGTATGGTTTAATAACAATTGCTGTTGCATCTTTAATCTTGCTTGTTGCACCTACAGTCATAACATCAATATCAGAAGACTCGAAATCATAGCCAGTTGAAGCATCAGCAACTTTGTTATCAGACTGAGTTCTCTGAATATATGCAACTGCCTTGGTATCACCTACAGCAACCTTTTTCTCTTTAACATTCTTGAACTCTGTAGCACTCTTGTTGTCATCAGTAGTTCCAACTTTTACGTTCCAACCAATAGTTGTTACTGCAGTTGGATCAACACCTGTAATAGTAGCCTCTGCTGTAACATTTCCTTCCTCAACTGCGGAAGCATTGTATTTTCCAGTATGAGCAATAACTGTAATCTTTGCTGTGTTACCAACTTTGTAAAGGTTTAATGTCTTTCCTGAAAGGTATCCGTTGTTTGTAGCGTCTACTTTCCACTCAACATATGTGAAGCCAGCTAAAGAAGTCTGATCTGCATCTACTGTAGCGATTTCTACTCCATTAGCATCTGTAAATTTAGCAGAAATATCATTTGCATTCTTTCCATCAACTGTAGCTGGAGTTGGAACAACAACTGTAGCTGGAGAAATTGTTGCAGCAACAATCTTACCATCTGTAACAGTAATTGTCTTTGTTACATCAGCTAATGTAATTGTATAATCCTTACCATCAGCCATAGTTACATATGTTTCAAGAGTAACCTGTGTGCTGTCATTCTTATCAACAGATACGCTCTTCACAGCAACATTAGCCTTGGAGTATGTATTTGTGATTACGAAATCAGATGTCTTTAAAGCAGCTGTATTACCAGTAACTGTAGCTGTGAGCTTTGTTGTTGTAGCCTGCTTAACATCCTTAAGGATGAAATCTTTAACAGCCATCTTAACAGTCTTTGTTGTCTTGCCAGCCTTAGCTGTGATTGTTACGTCACCAGCCTTAACACCAGTAACTTCACCTGTTGTAGCATCAACTGTTGCGATTGTCTCGTCACTAGATGAGAATGTAACCTTTGTTGAAGCTGGCTTAACTGTAGCCTTAACTGTCTCCTTTGCACCAACTGCAACCTCGCTAGCTGCCTTTAATGTAAGAGAAGGATTCTTAACTGTGATAGTAGCCTTTAATGTTTTCTTTACAGCCTTACCAGACTTCTTACCAGTTACCTTAACACTATATACGAGTTTAAATAGCCTTCAAAAGGTGATAAAATAGGGATTTTTTATAAACTGTGTAACATAATAATGTTGTATAAGTAACATAAAATATGCTAAATTTATTCCGTAGAAGCCAAATGTTTATTTACATAGTGAAAATCTTTCTACATCCAAAAATAACTTTTATATTTTTTAGATGAGAAAATATTATTAAACTACTCTTCAGTCGTTATAATATAAATATGGCTCAATAATTAGACATAATTAAAACGGGAATCTGTTTATATAACCGATTCCCGTTTTTGCTATTAAGAAAATAATGATAAAAGTTATAAACACTATTTAACTGTAATAGACTGATTTGTAGCAACTTCAAATGTTCTGTTTGAAGCTGTATTTCTAACAACTACTACAACGTTGTATAATGTAACACTATCTGTACCAGTCTTTGTGATTGAAGTAACTGCTGTAGGCGCTGAAGCAATTGCAGCAGAGTTTCCAGATACAAATTTAACACCTGTAACTGTCCAACCAGTCTCTGTAGTAAAGTTATCTAAGATATTATTTGCACTTGCGGCAATTTCTGTGTAATCAATAGAATTCTTCTTGATTGTTACAGCTGGCTTAACACCTGTATCTTTAACATTGATTGTAGCTGTTGCAATTGTAGTACCATTCTTTGTAGCTACAATTGAGTATGCTCCAACAGCGCTAAATGCAGATGCAGTAGCATCAAAATTATCTGCACCACTTGCAAGTGTTACCTGTGTCTTATCTGGCTTTGTAACAGTAATTGCAGCACCGCTAACTTCACTAGCTTCTACAACGAAACCATCTTTGTTCAGAGCCTTCACTTCAACAGTTGTCTTGTAATCGTTGGTGTTTGAATCTCCATCATAGCAATCCTGAATATTCAAATCTTTAATTCCAGTAAGACCATATTTAACTACTGTATTATCAGTACCATAAACGGTAATGCTTACCATTACATAATTTAATCCAGTCTTATTAGATGTAACCTTAAATGTAGCTGTTCCAGCTTTAGCAGCTGTAAATGTTTTTGCAACACCTGCTGTGCCAGATACAGTAGCTCCTACAGTTGAAGCTTCACTAAGAACACCTGCACCAGATGTTAATGTGAATGTTAATACATTTGAATCTGTATCATCATTGAAATTCTTTCCATTCTGGTCAAGAACATTAATCTTAACAGAAGCTGTATTTACAGAGCTGTTAGTCATAGATGCTTTTAATACACTTGATGCGTCAAGAGCCATTTTAGAAGCTGTAGCTGGTGCAACAACTGTAATTGTGAAAAGCTGGCTGGCTGTACCAGAAGTAACCTTAATCTGAGCTGCACCCTCTGCGATAGGAGTAAGTGCACCTGTTTTTGTGTCAACAATTAAGATTGATGGATCTAATGATTCATAAGAAACATCTGTTCCGTTTGTTGCAACAACCTTATCACCATACTGGTTTACATACTGTGCGAACAGTTTAAGTCCTGTTGCATTTTTAGCAATTGTTGTTGTTGCATTTTTTGGCCAAGCTGAAAGAGTTGCACCTGTATCACTTGTAGATCCTACAGTAACAGCTGCGATAGAAGCGGCTGCTGAAGTTGATCCAGTAACTGAAAATGTTTCAGACTTGATTTCTGCACCTGTTGTAGGGTTTACATATGTAATTGTTACATATGCAAGCACACCGTCTGCAAGAGTAATTTTTCCATCAGGTGTAATTGTAGTAACGTTTGAAGAAAATGAAACAGCAGTAGAATCTGTAATATCTAATCCATTCTCGTCAAGAACTGTGTACTTAATCTGCTGTGGAGTTCCATCAGCTTTAACAATCTGGTTTGCAGCAACAATCTTTGCAACAGCACCCTTTACGAATGTAAGAGTCTCTGTGAAAGTATCCTCGCCAACTTTAGCAGATACTGTATAATCTGTAGCAGTTGTAAGCTCGCTGTATAAGTCAAGAGTTACAATTGTCTTTGTCTCATCTAATGTTGCCTTCTGGATTGCAACTTTAGCACCCTTTGCATCTGTAAGAGTGAAGTTCTCTTTTGCTACAGTCTCAAGTGCTCCAGCAAACTTAACTGTGAGTTTTTTAGGAGTAGTTGCCTTGAACTCTGTGATACCATTCTTTACAACGATATCCTTTGTAGCCTTAATAGTCTTTGTACCAACTTTAGCTGTAGCTGTAATTGTAACTTTACCAGCTTTAACGCCCTTAACATTACCTTTAGTATCTACAGTTGCGATTGCTTCATCGCTAGACTTATAAGAAACTTTTACGCTTGGCTTAACAGTTGCTTTGTAGCTCTTCTCTGCTCCAATAAGGAGTTCAGAATCACCCTTCATAGAAATTGAAGAGTTCTTAACTGTAATAGTAGCCTTTAATGTCTTCTTTACAGCCTTACCGGACTTCTTACCAGTTACCTTAACAATATTTTCCACTGACCATACTGCCAGCAGAGTGGATAAAACAGGTATCTGCAGCATAGCATGTTGAAGAAGCTTTCAATCTTAAGTAACGTACAAGCAACGCACAAGAAACGGGGTAGTACAAACTGAATTTATATGACCATATTTTGTGAGACATTTTTGCTGGAAAAATTTAAGTAACACACAAGTAACAATTCCGATTTTTCATATTTTGTCGATTGCTTCAATGAGTTCGTGGATGTCCAAATGTGTGTAGACACGTTCGGTTAATGTCATGGCTCCGGCATGGCCGACAATTTTTTTGATAATGGTCTGATCCACATGTGCATCGGCGAGCATTGAGATCGTTGTATGACGGCAGCAGTGTGGGGTATGGTCGATGTTCAGGGGCTGCAGCAGTGGTTTAAATACATTGATGTAATAATTATGGTAAGTAAAATGCTCACTGTCCATGGTGTGGATAAGGTATTCACTGTGCGAACAGTCATTGTACCAGGAGGTGTAAAAGGGAAGGACTTTTTCGGCGATAGGGACTTTGCGGATACCATTTTCTGTTTTGCTGTCAACTACGTCGAAGTATCGTTCAGGCAAGTGGACATTTTCTTTTTTCAAGTCAAGCAGTTCGGAAATACGGACCCCATTGTAGATGAGCATAAGAACCGTCTGGTAATAGCGGTCATCGGTATGTTTCCATAAGGTTTCTATTTCATCCGCCGTGAAGCGGTTGCGTTCTGCTTTATTTGGATTACGGTCTTTATATTTGGTGATGTTGACATAGGGAGAGTAATCTTTGCAGATAATTTCGTGTTTCATCGCATAGTCGTATAACTGATTGAACAGGATGCGGAGCTTTTTTAGGGTGGGATAATTTTTCCCACAGCGGTCGACGACGCGTTGCAGATCATCCAGGCGCAAATTGCGGAATGGTACATCTGCGATATCTTCACAAATGGAATATGCGGCGCGGTATCCTTTGATGTTGGAGGCGGAGGTGGTCGGAAATTTTTCTTCGGACCAGCGCAGATAGATGTCATGGAAGGTAAGCTTCAGGGCAGCTGCATCAATTGGATAGTCATTGTATTTGGCTAGTATTTGTAAGGCTTCGGCCCGGGAGGCAGCGTATCCGATAACTTGGAATTTTTGTACACGTTTTCCGGTTTTGTCATTGTGGTACCAGCCGGTGGTAATTCGCGCTGCGTAGGGCCTTCTTCGGTTCCCGGATAATTTTACGACTCCGCCGTATCCGTTTGGTAATCTCATGGTTGTAATCCTTCTTTCTTTTGTGATTTATAGAGTAGTTAACATAGATGGTACTATAGTTTTCTTGGTGTGGACAAAAGGAAAATTTAAGAGTATTATGTTGAATAGGTATGTACTTATAGAAATAATTGAGTAAAAACATACAAAATACATTGATTCGAAGGAGAAAATATCTTGAGTAAGAATGTTTATGCAAATAAGAAGAAAACAAACGCATTACTGATTCCAATCATACTTATGATGGGATTTGTTCCG
>ULRL01019248.1_pt1 | contig 22432 bp, 19 predicted proteins | sample 1955391 | NCBI WGS metagenome assembly ULRL01 (sample SAMEA4835681, study PRJEB28245) | human gut metagenome | biome: gut microbiome; material: fecal sample | place: Denmark | collected 2008
GCCTTTCCGACCGCGTGGTGGTGCTCTCCAAGCGTCCTGCACACCTGAAAAAAATCTTCCCTATTCAGTTCTCCACCGAAAACCATACCCCCATGCAGGCAAGAGAAGCCCCTGAATTCAAGGATTATTTCAATGCCATCTGGAAGGAGTTGGATGTTCATGTCTCATGAAAAAGAACACATTTCCAAGGAGCAGACGGCGTATCTGCGCCGCACACAAAAAAGAAAAGCCGCTGTCTGGCTTTTGCAGGCGCTTTTACTTGTTCTGTTTTTCCTTCTTTGGGAAATTGCCGCAGACTGCGGTTGGATTGACCCCTTCCTTTTCAGCCAGCCGACAGAATTATTCGCAACAGCCGTTAAAATGATTCGGGATGGCTCTCTTTTTCTGCATATCGGCACAACGCTCCGAGAAACGGTAATCGGCTTTCTTCTGGGGACAATTCTCGGCACGCTGACGGCAGTGCTGCTCTGGTGGAATCGCTTCATTTCCGATGTAGCGGAGCCATATCTCGTGGTTCTCAATTCTCTGCCGAAAACAGCACTTGCCCCCATCATCATCGTCTGGTTCGGGAATAATCAATCCTCTATCATCATCGTTGCCCTGCTCACCTCGATTGTAGTGACGATTCTTTCCGTGCTGAATGGCTTCTTGCAGGTGGATGAGGACCAGATTAAGCTGATTCGCATTTTCGGCGGCACAAAACGGCAGGTACTCACAAAGGTCGTTTTCCCTGCGAATATTCCCTGCATCCTCAATGCGCTGAAAATCAATGTCGGACTTTCCTTTGTCGGGGTCATCGTCGGAGAATTTCTCGTCGCACAGGATGGTCTGGGCTTTTTGATTGTCTATTCCTCGCAGACCTTCGCCATGCGCGTAGTGCTGCTTTCGGTTGTCATTCTGGCAATCCTCTCCGCCCTGATGTATCGTGCCATTTCCCTTCTGGAAAAACAGTTTCACAAATGGCAGGGATAAAAAATGGTGTGTTCCGATAAGAAACCTTGCATACTGAAATGCTGAAAGCTACGGCTACTGCATCAGCATCCTCTGGCAGCCTAAGCCAAAGGATGCCTGTGGGAAACCTCCATGTATCCGCAGTGCTTCCGCTATTTCATTTTCCTCCTGTTTTCTGATCGGGACACACCTAAACATACTTCTTATTTTCTTTTTATTTTATACGCCCTGCAAGGGGCAATCTGCCTTTTCGCAATAGCGTTCCAAAACAGCAATCAATTCTTCCCACACCAGCGGCTTCGGCAAATATGCCGTCATGCCTGCCGCTTTGATTTTTTCGATATCTCCCGAAGAAATACTTGCCGTTACCGCAAAAATCGGAATCCGTTCGGCATCCGGTCGATTCAGACTACGGATACATCTGGTCGCAGTCAGCCCATCCATCTCCGGCATCATTACATCCATCAGAATAATATCAAAGCTGTTTTCGGGCGCATTTTTGAAAAGCTCCAATGCATCTTTTCCATTTTCCGCCTTGGTGACAACCACACCTGCCTCTGTCAGTATATATTCCGCAATTTCAAGATTCAGCGTATTATCATCTGCCAAAAGGATATTCACACCGGAAAGACTTGCTAATTTCTTCTGCTGCGCTGCCTCCTTCGGCTTTTCAAATGGCAGCTCCAGTGTAAAAGTGGAACCCTTATGCAGTTGGCTTTCCGCCGTGATGGTTCCGCCCATGCGGTCAACCAAGCCCTTTACGATTGCCATGCCCAAGCCGCTGCCCTGATATTTTGTGCGCGCACTTTCCTTTTCCTGCGTAAAAGGCTCAAATAGCAGTGTATCAATGAATTCCTGCGACATTCCCTCGCCGGTATCACTGATTTTGATTTGCAGAACCACCTGCGTCTCTGTTTCGCGCAGAAGCGTAATTTGGGTCGCAACCAAGCCGCCTGCCTGCGTATAGCGAATGGCATTGGCGTAAAGATTGAAAAGGATTTTCTTGATATGATAGGGGCTGCCAATCAGCTCCTGCTCACATGCCGCCTGCACCTGAAAGGAGAACTCCAGACCGTTATCCGGAAAAAGATTTTTGCTGTTTTCCATCGTTTCTCTGCAAAGCAACGCAAGCCGAAACGGAATCCGCTCCATCTGTATATTACCAGACTGCATCTCATTCATATCCAGCACATTATTCGCAAGGGAAAGCAGTGCCGATGCAGATTTCTCTATCTTTTCTACATTTTCCAGCACCTTTGCAGTATCCGCAGGATTGCTCTCGATGATGTGTGCCATTCCCAGAATCCCATTGATGGGCGTGCGGATATCATGCGACATATTGTGCAGAATCTGCGCGCGTGCTGCCGCAATCTTCCCTTCTGCCTCCAGCTTGGAAATCTCCCGCATCGCATTTTTATTTCTCTGCTGTAAATGTCCGATAACACAGATATTGGCAATCAAGCCTAACAGAATAACGATTAGCTTATCTCTGTTGATTGGTTCAAAATAAATCCAACTATGGTCTATGGAAAAAAAGAACATAGAATAAAGCAAGGTCAGGATGCCGCACAGCGTCCCCACAAGATAGCCACACTGCACCAGAACCGCCGATAAAAACACAAATAATATAATATTAGGATTGGGAATGTTGAACCTATACACAACTGCACACAGCAAAAGCTGTATTGTGCACAATAATACACATTCCCTCCCCCTGCTTAAGCTCTTTTTCATCTTCATTACCCCTTTTTAAAATGTAAAAAGCTGTTCGCACAGGATTTTATTTTAATCTCTGTTACTCACAATTTGCACCACAATATAGTACAATTATACTGGTTTTTTGCACAATTTTCCAGTATAAATTGTTCTTTTTTTAAAACATTATCGCTATTTGGCTGATTATTAAAAAGTTTTAATCATTAGACTGCAAAGAAAGCTTCCCCTCCTGCCAAACGCCGTAAACCTCCTCCAAAAGCGTAAACGGCTGTGCGCCGCGGAAGATTTCCGTCATTTTCTTTTCAAAGCTATCCGCCGCATCTGTTTCCACCAGAACGATAAATTCCACCTGCTCAGTATAAATCGTATCAAACAGCTCATGCCCATCCTGCAGAATTTCATACTGCACCTTTCCCGAATCGGGATATGCTGCCAGAACGGAATACTTCCGATACAAAACCAGCTCCGCAATCCCTGCCGCAAGCAGCCCCTCCTTCGCAGAATGACCATACGCACGCACCAGACCGCCTGTTCCCAGAAGTGTGCCGCCAAAATAACGCGTCACGACAATCGCCGTATCCTTGACATCCTCCCCCTTCAGCACGCTTAATACAGGCATCCCCGCTGTCCCCTGCGGTTCGCCGTCGTCACTGAAACGTTGTAATTCGTTTCTCTCCCCAATCTGATATGCAAACACATTATGCGTCGCATTCCAGTATTTCTTTTTCATCTCCTCAATGAACGCCTTTGCTTCCTCCTCGGTTTTCACAGGGCGCACCGTTGCAATAAAGCGTGATTTCTTCTCCACAATCTCTGCCTCCGCCTGCGCCAGTATGGTTTTGTATTTTTTCAGCATAAAGTCACCTTTTTTTCTGTTATTTTTTTCTTTTATTTTAACATATTTCCCTGTCCGCACTCAAGTCCGCTTTTGTATGGAATTTTGTTTTTCTGTCCATCCTAAGTCTATCGAAAGGAGAGGATATCATGTTCGGACGAGAATACAGAGATTTGGCAGATTTGCTGTTAAACAACGAGCGTGCAAAGCATTTTTACAAAAGCCTGCCGCAGGATATACAGCAGATACTCACCGAAAACGGCAGCGAAATCCGCACCATGACTGCCCTGCGGCATTTCGCCAAAACTGCGCCGAAAACAGACGATTAACGAAAAAAGCGGCTGACCGAGGAGACCTCGGCTTGCCGCCTTTTTCTTGGTTCTTGGAAAATTATTTTTTATCAAAGCCCATCAGCTTTGCGCAGTTATTATAGAAAACATCCTTTATCTGTTCCTCTGTCAAGCCGCTTGTCATAACCTTCATGGCTTCGACTGCCGCAGGATGATAGGGTGCATCCGTACCGAACATAATGCGGTCAGCACCAACCTCCTCATACGCCTCTCTGATTTTAGTGGGCATCGGCATACCGCTCATTTCCAGATACAGATTGGGATAACGCTTTGCCATTTTCAGAGTAGCATCAATATATACCCCATGTCCATGCCCCATGTGAATCATGACAAGCTTCACATCGGGATGACGTTCTGCCAGAAGCGCAATACTCCAGGGCAGAGAATAAGGAGGGTGTCCGCAATGCATGAAAACAGGAATATTCAAATCCTTTGCTGCCTCCATGATGGGATCCATCAGCTCTGCATCTGCAACATAGGCATGCTTCAGAGGATTTGCCTTAATGCCCTTGAAGCCCTTATTCTGCACATAATCATAAATCATATCTACCGCCTTCTGCCCGTCATAGGGGTTAGGATATACCATCCCCACAAAGCGGTCGGGATATTTCTCTACTGCATCCAGACAGATTTCATTCGGTTCAGAGCAAAGCAGTGTTTTTTCGATATTGAATTCATCCATCTGCGCAATCAGCTGCTCCGCGTTAATGGAAAGCTTTGCCCAGCCGCCGAATTCACCGATATGTGCGTGTGCGTCTATTTTTTTAAATTCCTTTACATCCATTTTTTTACATCTCCCTTAATTTCTGCATAATGCCTGCTTTATTGAACAATACCACCAGAACTGTCGCCAGAACAACGCCTGTAATTGTCTGCGAAGTCAGCCCCGGTACGCCGCCGATGGCATACGCCCAATCGAACAGGAAAACCTTAAATACGGTATACAGAATAATCTGTACGATACCGCCCACGATGGAGCCAATCAGCCAGTTTCCTTTTCTGTTTGGCATGATTTTATCAATAAACAACCCCATGACCGTTGCCATGATGTACTTAATGATAAATGTCGGGATAACCCAGTGCATGTAGCCGCCCAGAAGGTCGGACAGCGCTGCGCCGATGCCCCCTGCCAACGCGCCCTTTCTGGTACCCAGAATCAGAACGCTCAGGAAAATCATACAGTCCCCCATGTGGGAATAGCCATGCAAAGAAGGAATCTTTACGGTATAAATCCCGATGAAGGTAATCGCTGCCATCATTGCTGTTTTTGTAATGTCTTTGACTGAATAGGTACTGCTGTTCATTTTACTTCCTCTCTTTCTTAACCCTTTCACCTTTTCTTTTGTGAAATCTCTCTGAATTGCTTACAATTCTATCATGGAAAGATACGGTATCCAATCCCTCAGGCATAACATTCCAGAATTGTATGGGTATAATTATACAGAATGTATCGGTGCAATTTTGAATTCACTACACAATCGACTATCTTTTTTCTGTTCGTTATGTTATACAATCTGTAAAATAATTGCATATACTTAGAACCGAAAAATGCCCCCCGCATCACTCTATTGTGACACGGAGGGCACCCTCTTCACGAAACAATCATGGTTTCTATTCTTATTTTCTTTTACAGAACAACGTAGTTCCCATTTTCATCCACATCTACTGTCAGCGTTGTGCCGGGCTCTACCTCGTCGGCAATAATCTTTCTTGCCAGCAGGGTTTCCACATGACGCTGTACCAGACGCTTCAGCGGTCTTGCACCAAAGGCAGGGTCATAGCCCGTTTCAATGATGTAGTTCTTTGCACGCTCTGTCAGCTCGCATTTCAGCTGCTTATCTGCCAGTCTACCATTCAGATCCTTCATAATCAGATCAATGATATGGGTAATGTTATCCTTTGTCAGCGGTTTATAGAATACAATCTCATCCAGACGGTTCAAAAATTCGGGACGGAAGGACTGCTTCAGCAATGCTTCTACTGCCGCTCTTGCGTCCGCTGTAATCTCGCCGTTGGCATCAATGCCATCCAGCAGATAAGAGGAGCCAAGGTTAGAGGTCAGGATGATAACGGTATTCTTGAAATCTACCGTTCTGCCCTGCGAATCTGTGATTCTGCCGTCATCCAATACCTGCAGCAGGATATTGAATACATCGGGATGGGCTTTTTCTACCTCATCGAACAGGATAACAGAATAAGGTTTCCGACGAACAGCCTCGGTCAGCTGACCGCCTTCCTCATAGCCGACATACCCGGGAGGCGCACCAATCAGACGAGACACGCTGAATTTTTCCATGTATTCAGTCATATCAATACGAACCATGTTCTTTTCATCATCAAACAGGCATTCTGCCAGTGTTTTTGCCAGTTCTGTCTTACCAACACCGGTAGGGCCAAGGAACAGGAACGAACCGATGGGTCTGTTTGCGCTCTGGATGCCGGCACGGCTTCTCAGAATTGCTTCGGAAACCTTTGTAACGGCTTCCTCCTGCCCGACAACTCTTTCGTGCAGAATATCCTCCAGATGCAGCAACTTATCTCTTTCGCCCTCCATCAGCTTTGCAACAGGAATCCCTGTCCAACGCTCAATGATACGGGCGATTTCTTCTTCTGTCACCTTGTCACGCAGCAGAGTATTTCTGCCGCTGTTTTCCTCTGCGAGGTGTTCCTTCTCCTGCAATTCCTTCTGGAGCTGAGGCAGCTTGCCGTATTTCAGCTCTGCTGCCTTATTCAGGTCATATTTTCTTTCTGCCGCTTCGATTTCGGCATTGACATCTTCAATTTCCTCTCTCAGCTTCTGTACAACGCCGATGGCATCCTTTTCATTCTGCCATTTTGCCTGCAAAGCAGAGAAGTTTTCACGCATTTCAGCCAGTTCCTTCTGGATTTCCTGCAAATGCTCCTTAGACAGCTTATCGTCCTCTTTTTTCAGTGCCGCTTCTTCAATTTCATGCTGAATGATTTTTCTCTGGATGACATCCAGCTCAGTAGGCATGGAGTCCATTTCGGTACGAATCATCGCGCACGCTTCATCCACCAGGTCAATCGCTTTATCGGGCAGGAATCTATCCGAAATATATCTGTTGGACAGGGTTGCCGCCGCAATAATTGCCTGATCCTGAATTTTTACGCCATGATAAACCTCATATCTTTCCTTCAGACCACGCAGAATAGCAATGGTATCCTCAACCGTAGGCTCATTGACCATAACGGGCTGGAACCGACGTTCCAGAGCAGGGTCTTTTTCCACATACTGTCTGTATTCATTCAGTGTAGTTGCACCGATACAATGCAGCTCACCTCTTGCCAGCATAGGCTTCAGCAGGTTGCCTGCGTCCATTGCGCCGTCCGTTTTGCCTGCGCCGACAATCGTATGCAGCTCATCAATAAAGAGGATAATCTTACCTTCGCTCTTTCTGACCTCATTCAGAACGGCTTTCAGTCTCTCCTCAAATTCACCACGGAATTTTGCACCTGCAATCAAAGAGCCCATGTCCAAAGAGAAGATGGTTTTATCCTTCAGGCTGTTGGGTACATCCTCCTTGACGATACGCTGTGCCAGACCCTCCGCAATGGCGGTTTTGCCGACACCGGGTTCACCAATCAGAACAGGGTTGTTTTTCGTCTTTCTGGACAGAATACGGATGACGTTTCTGATTTCATCGTCACGCCCAATCACAGGGTCAAGCTTTTTGCTTCTTGCCTTTTCCACCAGGTCTGTGCCATATTTCTTCAAAGCATCATAGGTTGCTTCGGGAGAATCGCTCGTCACTCTGGTGTTGCCGCGAACGGTTGCCAGAATTTTCATAAAGCCGTCTCTGTCCACGTTGTACTGACGGAACAGCTCCTTCAAAGCGGCATTGGGTGCATTGACCATTGCCATAAAGATATGCTCTACGGAAACATATTCGTCCGTCATAGTTTCTGCCAGCTTTTCTGCCGCGGTCAGTGCTTTTTCCAAATCAACCGCAACTCTTGTTTCGCCGCCGCTGACACGAGGCAGCCGTTTTACCTCATTCTCCACTGCCTGCGTCAAGCCGTTGACATTGATATTCATCTTCTGCAGCAGTCCCGGAATCAAGCCATCCTCCTGCTGGAGCAAAGCCAACAGCAAATGCTGCTGATCCAACTGCGGATTCCCATATTCAACTGCATTCGACTGGGCGTTTTGAATGGCCTCCAAAGATTTTTGTGTAAATTTCTGTAAATTCATAACCATTCCACCTTTCAAATGTTTTTTACAAATTCAGGTGATGGGGGATAGCTCCATTCGGGCATCTCCTTATCACAAGACCTATTATATACTGTTAGCACTCGCTTGTAAAGAGTGCTAACAAAAGTTTTTTGTAAATTTTTTGTGACGAAAGCATGAACCGTTTAGACATATTTTCCCAGTCAATCTCCGATATCCATAAAATAAGAGGAAACTTTTTGCATTTTTTCGCGTCTGAATAGATGGAAGGAAAGAAGAAATCGCAATAAAAGGAGGCAAAAAGATGAAAAAGCTGCTGACATTGCTGCTTGCCGTTACCTGTGTATGCGGCTGTTCGCAAACGCAAAATCCCACAGATGAATCAAAAACAGCACGCATCCCCATGGTCATGGTGGATGGAGAACTCTACCTGGATACCGGCTATGACAGCACCATAGAAGGACGCTGCGGCGTAATGGACGGCGAAATTACGTCCACAGTCGATGGAACGGAACGCCCCATCAAGGATAATCAGTCCAACTTCGGAAAAGACATTGGCTATCAGTACGGTACAACAGAAGGCACTATTGAAATCTATCAGAATGAGAAATGGCGGATTTTCGCTACTGAGGATGTCCGAGAGCAAATCCAGTCCGAACACAAAAACGATATCATCCAGACAGAATAAGCATAGAAAAAGCCCTTTTACTTTTATGTAAAAAGGCTTTTTCGCTTCAATAAATAGCCGCCGGAGCTTCTCTGTTCAGACCTTACACCCTTGCAAGCAATCTTTCCCCCTTATATATAACACATAAAAGACCTCCTGCTTTTATTTTTCTTCCTTTTGCGTTTGCGGTTTCATGCCCCAAAATACAACATTCATCAGAATAACAATCCCGATTACCACAGCCATGGATACCCAAAAGCCGATATTCAAGCCAAGCCATTCACAGCCTCCGAAAAGCGATACCCAGATTTCTTTCCAATTCATCATTTCCTACACCTCCTATAACAGCTCGCCATAATGACGAACATAGGCTTTTTTCAAGCTGGTTGCCAATATCATATACAGCAGAATACAGGGAATCAAATATGCAAAATATGCAGTGGGCAAAGCCACAAAGCCAAGCACCCTTCCGAATGCCGTGAAAGGAATCACTGTCAAAACGGCAATACCTGTCATAGTCAGAAGTGTCACAGAGGCAGAGGCACGGCTTTGCAAAAACGGCAGCTTGGGGGTACGAATCATATGAATAACCAGTGTTTGGCTCCACATGGATTCCACAAACCACCCTGCCTGAAATAGCCCGATATACCGCGCCTGCATTGCCGCAAGCTCTGCACCGCTATAGTGTGCCGCCAAGTCATTGAACAAAATTCCCTTCGAGATAAACAGCGGACAGAACACAAAATACATAAAGATGTAGGTTGTAAAATCAAAGACAGAACTGGTAGGTCCAATCCAAATCATAAAGCTGCCCACACTGGAGGCATCCCATTTTCTCGGCTTTGCGATAAATTCCTCATCCACATTATCCCAAGGGATTGCTGTACAGGATAAATCATAAATCAGATTCAGGAAAATCAAATGCACGCTCATCATCGGCAGGAAGGGCAGCAGTGCAGATGCCGCCAATACCGAAAACATATTGCCGAAATTGGAGGACGCTGTCATTTTGATATACTTAATCATATTCGCATAGGTTTTGCGCCCCTCGATGATTCCCTGCTCCAAAACCATCAAATCCTTTTCCAAAAGAATGATATCTGCCGATTCCTTTGCCACATCAACCGCAGTATCTACGGAAATGCCGATATCCGCAGACTTCATAGCGGCAGCATCATTGATGCCATCCCCCATAAAGCCAACCGTATGCCCGTTTCCTCGCAGAACCGAAACCACGCGGGATTTTTGGTCGGGTGTCAGCTTTGCAAAAACATCCGTTGTCTCTGCCGCTCTTGCAAGGGCTTCATCCGTCATGCTGTCCAAATCAGAGCCAAGAAGCATATTGCGCACCTCAAGCCCCACCTGCTTACAAATGGTGCGTGTTACCTTATCATTATCGCCCGTCAAAATTTTTGTTGTCACGCCATGCGCCTGCAATGCGCCAATGGCATCTGCCGTGGATTCCTTCGGGGGATCTAAAAAGGCAAGATATCCAATCAGCACCATATCACACTCATCCTTCACACCAAAAGACTCTACAGGAGAAGGGTTACTTTTCTGTGCTATCGCAAGCACACGGAAGCCTTTTTCATTCAGCTCATCCACTGTTTTCAAAATCCGCCGGCGAACCTCCTTCGTGAGCGGCTGCACACTGCCGTCGCACTCTGCATAGGCACAAATGGAGAGCATTTCCTCCACAGCCCCCTTGGTTACCATCTGCGTCTTTCCGTTTTTATCCTGCACCACGGTTGTCAAGCGGCGGCGTGTAAAATCAAAGGGAATTTCATCCACCTTCACATAGTTTTCGGACAAATCCGGTAATCCGGAATCAGCCTCCTCTGCCTCCTCCGTTTTATGAATAATCGCCACATCCATCAGGTTTTTATAGCCTGTTTGGAAATAGCTGTTTAAATAAGCATGGCGCAGCACTCTTGTATCATCCTCGCCGTTTACATTCCAATGGTATTCCAAAACAACTCTATCCTGCGTGAGTGTCCCTGTTTTATCGGTGCAAAGAATATCCATCGCACCAAAATTTTGAATCGAATTGAGATTCTTCACGATGGTCTGCTTTTTGCTCATCGAAACCGCACCTTTGGCAAGGCAGGTTGTCACAATCATGGGCAGCATTTCCGGCGTTAAGCCGACAGCAATCGAGATGCCGAACAAAAAGGCATTCAGCCAGTCCCCCTTCGTAATCCCGTTGATAAAGAAAACAAGAGGCACCATAACGAACATAAATCGAATCAGCACCCACGAAACCGCATTGACACCCTTGGTAAAGCTCGTCTCCACAGCCTCCCCTGCAATCGCAGATGCCATAGAGCCAAACAGCGTAGCGTCTCCGGTGCTGACAACAACCGCAGCTGCACTGCCGGAAATTACATTGCTTCCCATGAATGCAATATTGGTATAATCGGTTATACTCTCCTTCTGCACGCTTCTGCTCGGTGTTTTTTCGACAGGCTCACTTTCGCCCGTCAAACCGGATTGGCTGATGAATAAGTCCTTCGCCTCTAAAATGCGGACATCCGCAGGAATCATATCCCCTGCCGCCAAATGCACAATATCACCCACAACCAAATCGTCCATCGGAATTTCTATCTTTTCCTGCTCTCTGCGAGTGACGGTACAGGTCGTTGTTATCATTGCCAACAGCTTTTCCGCTGCATTGCCGCTTCTGGATTCCTGCACAAAGCGCAGTGTGCCGGAAATGATAACCATTGTCAAAATGATGACTACGGTTAAGGGGTCAAAATCCTCCGGCGCGCTCCCCAAAAGTGCAAAATAAGGGAACACCATATCTGTCATGGCGGATACCACAGCCAGACAGAACAAAATCGCCGTAAATGGATTGATAAAAGCACCCGCCAGACGTTTCGCCAGAGATTGCTTTTTCTCATGTGTCACTTTATTTGAGCCGTATTTGGTGCGGCTGACCATCACCGCCTCTGCATCCAGTCCCCGCAGGGTGGTATGCAGGCTTTTCAAAACCTCCTGCACAGAATTGGCAGCCGCAAATTGAATACGCTGGTTCTGCTCATCACGCAGCACTACCTTTTCCACTGTCTGCCGCACAGCCATACGATTTTCTTTCTTGTACATTTCTCATACCTCCTTTTTTTGCGATTATTTTCTGTAATACCGATTGCTTTTTTCGATATGCCAAACATCAAAGCCTGCCACAATGAACCATGCAATCATGGCCATCACAAACCAATGGTTCGTAAAGCCTGCACAGCAGCCCTTCATCAGAAAAATGATGCCGTTGAGCGCAATCACCTCTCCGATATTGAGGCAAAGCGGCACAATCTGTATCCGCTCCTTTTCCTCCTGCGGCATTTCCTTCCACGCCGATAAATGAATATGTCCTTTCCCACATGCAAACAAAAAGCCTGCTATCGTGAAAAGAATTCCAAAAAAGATACAGGTCACATTCATCACTTTTCACTCTCCCTTCATTGATTTCGCCTTTTTAAAACTCCATAAGGCTTTTGGTACCGTTTCTCTCGGTGCCTTTCACAGAATACAAAAATCGCAAGGAAAATCACATGATTAAAACCTTGCGATTTCCTTGCGATTTAGCAAGAATTTTGGCGGACAAAAATATGCCCGCCAAATTTGTTATACCCCATCATTAAATTTATACCCAATGCCCCAAATCGTCAGAATATATTTCGGCTCATCTGGATTGGGTTCGATTTTCTTCCGCAGCTTTCGGATGAATGCCATGATATTGCTGTCATCCAAAAGATAATTTTCAGACCAAACCGCCTTATAAATTTGCTCCTTTGTAAAAACCTCTCCTCTGTTTTGTGCAAGAAAATAGAGGATTTCAAATTCCTTCGGCGTAAGAGAAACCTCCGCCCCCTGCATCCTTACTCTCCTGCTCTTCGGATAGATTTCCAGCTCACCGATTCGTATTTCATCGGAAGGTGGGAGAGAGGACTCCGCCTCCTTCGAGGTGCTCAAAAGCAGTGACGTTGCCTCTCCGCTGAGCATATCATGCATGCCCGAAAGCAAATCCGCCGCACATTCACTTTCCGGCGGCTCCTGTATCAGCTTTTCCAGCAGCCATTCTGCAAGGACAGAATCCATTGAAACAAAACCAATCTTCTTTTTCACGACGGATTCCTCCTTTCAAATCAGCTCATGATATTTCTTCTGATAAAAGGCCTTAACCACCGTTGTCAGAAGCATATACAGCAATGCCACAATCAACAAAAATATGAAATACCAAAACGGCAAATGCGTCAGGCCGAAAAATGCCGCCCCCTTGGTAAAGGTAATTGCGGTAAATGCAATGATACCCGCAAGGGTAATGCAAATCACCGGTGCAGATGGTCTGCTCTGCACAAAGGGAATCTTTCGTGTACGCAGGAAATGCAGAATCAATACCTGTGTCCACATGGACTCCAAAAACCATCCCGTCTGAAACAGAGATATATATTGCAGCTGCATTGCAGAATCGGTAAGGCTTTGATATGCCACTCCGCCGCACAGCATCGGGCAGAGAATATAATACAAAAACAAAAACGTCACGATATCAAACAAAGAGCTGATGGGTCCAAAGGAAAGCATAAACCGTCCCAAGGTTCTGCCCGACCAATCCCTTGGAGAAAGGGTTTCCTCCTCATCCACATTATCCCAAGGCAGAATAATACACAGCACATCATACAGCAGATTCAGCAGCAAAATCTGCAAGGAGGTCATTGGCAAAAACGGCAGAAATGCACTGGCGCACACAATGGAAAAGATATTGCCGAAATTCGAGCTTGCTGTAATTTTAATATATTTGAGCATATTGGTAAAAGTTTTTCGTCCCTCCAAAATGCCCTGCTCCAGCACGCCCAAATCCTTTTGCAGCAGCACCACATCCGCTGCATCCTTCGCCGCATCCACTGCCGTATCCACCGAAATGCCCACATTTGCCTCGCAAAGCGCAGGAATATCGTTAATGCCGTCCCCCAAAAATCCGACGGTATGTCCGTTTTGGCTCAAGGCAGAAACCAGACGCACCTTTTGTCCCGGTGTCAGCTCCGCAAAAACATGGATTTTTTCAACCGCTTTGCCAAGCGCCGCATCCGTCATCTCATCCATCTGCGCACCTGTTAGCACCGTTTCGGAGGGAATCCCTACCCTGCGGCAAACGGAAACTGCCACATCTGCTTGGTCTCCCGTCAGAATTTTCGGGGTAACCTTCAGCCTTTTGAGTGCCTCTACAGAGGTTTTTGCGGTTTTCTTGGGTGCATCAAAAAAGGCAAGATAGCCCATCAGAATCATGCTTTGTTCATCTTGCGGCAAAATCCGGTTTTGCTTTTCTATCCTCTTTCGTGCAACAGCAATCACCTTCATCCCATCCTGCAGCATTTCATCCACCACAAAGGTCACGCTTCGCATTTTATCCTCATCCATCGGCAAAATGGCATCCCGATATTCCACAAAGCCGCAGCGCGCCACAACGTGCGCAATATCCCCCTTGATAATGAGCTGCCCCGCTCCGTCTTCCTCCGTCACAAGCGTGCTGACAAATTTACGGGCATAATCAAACGGAATCTCGTCCGTTTTTTGATACTGCGCAAGCAGACCTGTGTAATACGCACTGCGCCCCGGCATTGTCTGGCACGCAAGAATGGCATTATCTATGGGATTGCAGACACCGGAATGATAGACACTGTTCAAAAAGGCAAAATCCAGCACCCTTGTGCTTTCGTTTCCCAGTACATCCATGTAGTATTCCAGCAAAATGCTCTCATTCGTCAGCGTTCCCGTTTTATCCATGCAAAGCACATCCATGCTGCCAAAGCCCTGCATGGCGTTGATGTCCTTGATGATGGTCTGCTTGCGGCTCATGCTTAGGCTGCCCCTTGCAAGGCAGGCGGTAATTACCATCGGCAGCATTTCCGGCATCAGCCCTACCGCAACAGAAAGCGCAAATGCAAAGGATTCCAACCATTTTCCGCCTGTCAGCCTTAACAGCACAAACACAATGGGAATCAGCACAACAATAAAGCGAAGCATTACCCATGCAATCGAATTAGCACCCTTTTGGAACGACTGCTTCTCCTCTGCATCCGATTTTTCAAAGCTGCCGTATAACGTATCCTTTCCAACCGCAAGCACAATTCCCTCGCCCTTGCCGCCGATAACCGTTGTTGCCATAAAGACAAGGTTTTCAAGCTGTGTCAGCGTTTCCGTACTGCCATAGCTGAGGGTATTGCAGTTTTTTTCCAGAATCGCACTTTCACCTGTGATGGCAGCCTGCGAAATAAATAAATCACTGACCTTCGTCAAACGGATATCCGCAGGCACGCGGTCTCCTGCCGAAAGCAGAACAATATCCCCGACCACCAATTCTTCCGCTGCGATTTCCTGTAGCTCTCCCGCTCGCCGAACCGTAATGCTTTCGTGAATCAGCCGTTCCAGCTGCTGCGCCGCATTCTTCGCCCGCAGCTCCTGAATCAGACGGATTACACCGCTCGTCAAAATCATGGAGAAAATGATGATGGCAGTGGTGGCGTTTCTGGCAAAATTAGAGGCAAGCACAACATCGGTTGCCAAGGAAATCATCCCAAGCACAAAAAGAATAATATGAAACGGGTTGATAAAGGCACGACGCAAACAGCGCAGCATAGTATCCTTCTTCCGTTTTGCAAAGCTGTTTTCGCCATATCTCCAGCGCATACCATCCACCTGTTCGGGAAACAAGCCCTGCGGGGAAGCCCCAATCTCTTTATAAATTTCCGATATTTCACGATAAGCGTATTTTTTGATACAACAATCAATCGAGGTTGTTTTTGACACGAAATAGCTCCTCCTTTGCGATACATATATTGCTATTTTAACATCATTCGCAAAAAACGCCACGCTTATATTCTTGCTTTTTTCTTGCATTTACACAAAACAGCCTTTTGCTCTGCTGTATACGCAATTTTTCAAACAACAAAGGCAGCTACATTTTTTTCGTCAGCTGCCTTGCGTTTCGTTCAGATATTTAATTATAAGGTCTTCTATGATAGCAAATTATAGTGCCGCATACAGAGCATTTTCTTGTCACCGCTTTTTGAATCATGCTTCGGAAAGCAGAGCACACCATCAGCTTTAGCTCTCGATGGTAGCATTTGCAAGCCTACAATACTGTATTCCGTTTTTCTCATAAATCTCGAAGGTCCCCGTGACGGTTATCTCTGCGTTTAGCTCCGGATAATCGTCCGGATAGGTGTACTCGTCGGTCGGAATAAAATCCAATCCCTGTGAACAGCAAGCCATCGCATCGGCAATGATACAGGCAAAATATTGTTCCTTTGTTTCGGGGTCCTCGTAATATGCAAAAGCACCATTCATTTTAACCGTTTTCCCAATGTAGTCATCAGGGGTGTAGAGCATATTGTAAACCTCAGAATAGACCATCGTACTGCTAAGCTTTGTCAGGTCAACATCAATGCCGTCTGCGCTTTGCACGGGCTCGGAGGCAACAGGCGCAGACACCGATTCCTTTTCCATCGATTGATTTTGTGAAACAGAGGCATTCGATGTCTGAGTATCGTCTGTCTCTTTATCCCCCTCACCTCCGCAGGCGACAAGAGAGCAAAGCATCAGGGCAATCAGTACTACGCAAAACAGTTTTTTCATTTTCTCACACCTCCGATAGCTGTACCTGTCAGCCACGATAGACCGAAAGCGACAATCTGAACAGCAACGATTGTTGAGCCTACCGGTGTTCCGGCGAGGATAGATGCCAGAATACCGATCAGCGAACACAACACCGACAAAACTGCGGCGCAGATCGTCACGCTGCGGAAGCTCTTGAACATCCGCATAGCGGACAACGCCGGAAAAATTACTAGTGCGGAGATGAGCAGAGAGCCGACAAGGTTCATCGCCAGCACGATGATGATGGCAACAACGATGGCAATCAGCAGATTGTAAAGCCCTGCCTTTGTGCCGGTTGCCCTTGCAAAGTCCTCGTCAAAGGTCACAGCGAAGATTTTATTGTAAAACAGGACGAACACCACCACGACCAGCGCCGACATTCCAACGCAAAGCCACACTTCTACGGGAGACAGCGTCAGGATGGAGGTGGAGCCAAACAGCGTACTGCACACATCGCCCGAAAGGTTGGATGAGGTGGAGAAAATATTCATCACCAGATAGCCAATGGCAAGCGCTCCCACCGAAATCATGGCGATTGCCGCATCGCCCTTGATTTTCGTGTTCTGCCCCGTACGCAAAAGCAGAACGGCGCTGCTGATCGTAATGACCATTACCAGCGGCATTTCATTTGTGATTTGCAGCACGGCGGCAATGGCCATTGCGCCAAACGCCACATGGGAAAGTCCGTCGCCGATGAAGGAAAACCGTTTCAGCACCAGCGTCACGCCCAGCAAAGACGAGCATAGCGCAATCAGCACACCGACCACCAGCGCATAGCGGACAAAGGGATATGTCCAATAGAGGGTCAGCTTTTCCAAAATAGCGGTCATTGGGCATCGCCCCCCTTCTCTGCGGCAAACAGCCGCCCCTGCGGGCTTCTGAGATATTCCGCTTTTGTTCCGAAAAAAACGGTGTCTCCAATATGCAGAAGATGGCTGGCATATTTAACTGCGGCAGTAATATCGTGCGAAATCATAATTACCGTAATGCCATCGTTTCGGTTAAGCTCTGCGATAAGCGCATACATTTCCGCTGTCACCTTAGGATCAAGTCCGGAAACAGGCTCGTCGAGAAGCAACATTTTTCGGGTGGCACACAGCGCACGGGCAAGCAGAACCCTCTGCTGCTGTCCGCCGGACAGCTCCCGATAGCAGCGTTTTGCAAGCTGCGCAATCTGCATCCTGTCCATAGCCGCCGCCGCAAGCCGTTTTTCTTCTTTGCTATAAAAAGGACGGCTGCCACAGCGTCCCTGACATCCGGAGAGAACGATTTCTCTCACGGCTGCCGGAAAGTCCTTCTGGACAACGGTCTGCTGCGGCAGATAGCCGATTTCATTTTTCCTCAGCCCATCGCCTGTCAAAATTCTGCCGCTGATAGGTGGCTGCAAGCCGAGAATCGTTTTCATAAGTGTACTCTTGCCGGAACCGTTTTCTCCTACGATGCAGAGATAGCTGCCTGCAAAAATCTCAAAATTGAGTTCTTGCAGAACGGACTTTCCCTCATAGCCAACGCAGAGTCTTTGACAAGTGAGCTGAGCCATGAACCTACCTCCTTATCTCAATGCTTCCTTCAGCACGGAAAGATTTTTCTCCATAACGGAGAGGTAAGTCGTGCCATTTTTCACATCTTGAGTAGTGGTGGATTGCATGGAATCCATCGTCAGCACCTTTTGATTTTTCATTGTCGTGTTCCGGACAATGGTTTCTGCAATCTTGTGCTGTGCGCCCTCAATAGTCAACACGCAGGGCAGCTTCCATTCGTCCACCCTCTTGGCAAGGAACGAAATGGTCTCAAAGCCGGCTTCGGTTTCAGCGGAGCAGCCCACAAAAGCGGCATAGTAGCGCAGACCATAATCATCCACCAGATAGCGGAACGGAAAACGATCGCCAAACAGGATGGTTTTATTGCTTGCTGCATCCACGGCTGCCTGATAATCTGCGTCAAGAGCAGACAGCTTCTTTACATAAGCATCGGCATTGGCGGCATAGATATCCTTGTTATCGGGGTCAAGCTCCTGCAAGGCCTTGGAAATCACTCTGACCAGCATTTTCGCATTTTTCAGGGACAGCCAAACATGCTCGTCAGCTTCCTCCTCGTGCTCGTGTTCCTCTGCATCGTCATGTGCATGGGCATCCTCGTGCTCGTGCTCCTCCTGCATCCCCTCAACGATTTCTTCCGTTTTTACGGAATCACCCAGTACCTCCAGCAAATTGATGACCTTCATATTCCTGTTGGCGGCATTTCTCAAGGCATCCTCCACCCAGCCGTCGGACTCGCCGCCTACATAGATAAACAGGTCGCAATCCGAAATTTTAACAATATCATCAGCGGTGGGCTGATAGCTGTGCAGGTCAACGCCGTTGTCCAGCAGCATTGTAATTTCTGCATTATCAGCCTTGTCACCAAGGATTTCCCTGACCCAGTCATATTCAGGGAAAATGGTGGTGACAATGCTCAGTTTGTCAGTCTTATTGGTATCATTCTGCTTTCCGCAGCCGGCAAGAGCGCCGACAAGCACGAAAAGCGCAAGCAGCAGCGCAGTTATCTTTTTCATGATTATATTTACCTCCGAATTATAATAAGAACTTAAAAATAGGCGCAAAAATACAAGGGCAACGGCAACGCCGCAAAAGCCTATCCGAAAACAGATAGACTTCACCCTTGCAAAAGGCTCTTATTTAATTCGAAAGTTTCACCTTGAGAGATACCAAGGTATCTCTTTGTGCATAGTCCGTGCAGAGAGAAATACACCTGCACAAAGTATATGTAAACGCAACAGCAACGGCTGTGACGCATACAGCAAGCGAAAGACCTTTCAGTGTGTTTTGGCAAGCCTCGACCTGATAGCAGATCGGGCAGCCTTCGCCCACGCAATCGTGGTCGGCTTCTGCCGCAACAAAAAGAGCAGAATAGAGCGTGATGACCAGAACCGTCACGGCAAGAAGCAATGCTGCAATTCTAGTTCTCTTTTTTCTTTCCATTCTGCTCACCACCCTTCTATTTTCTACTCCTTTATTTTCTGCAATCGGCGCAAACGCCATACAGAATCGTTTCCGTTTTGTCGATTTGAAAGCCTGTGCTTTCCAGCGTGCTCTGCAGAAGCTGCTCCGCTTCCTTTTCTCCAAGATGAATGCTTTTCCCGCATACCCGACAGGATAGATGCAGACTGTCCTTACATTCCTCTGCGGCAATATATTGATAATACACCTCTCTGGTGTTCTCTCGGATACTGCGCTTCAGAATTCCCTCCTCCTCCAAGGCGGATAAATTACGATAAACGGCGCTGATGCTGATGCTCTCTGTCGTCAGTGCATCGGCTATCTGCCGTGCGGTCATCTGTTCATCTGTATGCTCTGAAAGATATTCGAGAAGCTGCTTGCGCTGCCGCGTCAGATACCTTGCCATCAGCCACCCCTCCAATTTGCAACTTATTTGCAAATTAGTATACCGTACTGTTTTGCATTTGTCAATATGCGAATTGATTGCAAATAGAGGGTATCGCCATCGAGCGGCAATCCACTTCCAAGAGCCTCCTGTAAAAATTTTTTAAAAATTTTTGCATTTTGGGTGAGAGTTTTTCCGATTTTATGTACCTATATAAATGAAAAGACTTTTCAGCCACAGCTTCACACAAACGGAGAAAGGAGGTTCGAACGATATGTACGATACCGCAATACGAGTCGCGCTCGTCAAGCAAAGAGTGCGCGAAAACACCCGTTGGATGCAGCTTCGGCATGATACTGCTGTGGGAGAACGCGAGCGGCCATGTGCCGGTGAACGTCGTTTCCTTTGCAGCGGCGGCAGCGATTATCGCGCTGTGCATTCGGCTCAGAAACAGAGAAAATCAGAAAAAAGGTGGGACGAGCAAGTCCAACCGAAACGAACAGGAGGAGAAAGCCTATGAAGAAACGAATACTCAGCATCCTGCTCACCTTGTGTATGGTGCTATGCCTTGTGCCAACGGCGGCCTTTGCCGAGGACAACGAGGATGCGCCTACGCAAGCGTTGACAAACGTCGATATTACCTTCCCCAAACCGGAGGAAGGCAAAAAGATAGGAGACGGCTCGGCAGCATCCGCCAGCGACTTGACGTTCCTTGATTTTGGCCCCGCGCTGTGGCAGCAGGGCAGCGAGCCCAAAAAGCTGAACGCGGAGGATACTTACCAGAAGGACAGCATCTATCTGCTGTATTTCGCCTTCTACACGCAGAAGCCCATCACAGAGAATACTGCCTTGACATTCAACGGCAACCCTATTAAGCGCTATGCAGACGATCAGGCACTTACCGAGGCGCTGAACGCCTATGACGGGAAGGAGGATGCCTACCTTGGCTTGGTTATGTTCAGCGAGGAGGGCACCGGCGATCCATCGATGGGGGATCTGAAAGATCTCTATATTATCGGGCTCTATGCCATTATCCGTGCGCAGGAGGCGCAGACCCCGGAGGATACGGTCGAGGAGCAGTTCAACCTTGATCCCGACGGCACCTATTACTTTGACCTCTCCGGCGAAAACATTCCCGGCACGGCAAACAGCGATCTGCCGGACAGTACGCTGCACTATGTACCCTTTACCTATGTGGGAACGGTCAACGCCTACAAGCTTACATCGGAAACGGCAACCACCGAGGAGTATGCAAAGAACAACAAATATGCCCACAGCCTGTTTGTGGCGGATTATGCCGTAACGAAGGATGTAAGCAGGGATACCCTGAATACCGCAAAGCTGATTTTCGGCAAAAACTACGCATCCGGCGGCGTGGACTATACGCTGCGTGCGCCGTCCGTGGGAAGTGGTAGTACAGGTTCGGGTGAGTCCCGGCGCGTCACGCCACAAAACAACGAATGGGATAAGATGCTGGACAAGGACGACAAATATATCAAAAACTGGGGCAAGATGTTTTCGTGGGGACAAGATACTTGGAGTACTTCTGCGCCGCGCTGTGCGGTCCGTGGGTACGACTCTGCCCGCTACGGGGATCACCACTCGTCCTGGTATAATTACGTCGGCCTCGGTTTCCGCCCCGTCCTTGAAGTTCTGAATCCCGACACGCTTGGCTCTAACGGGCTGAAGGTCGTTACCCTCGACCTTGGCGGCGGCAAGCTGGGTAACAGTTCCGAGGATATTCAAATCATCGTAAAAAACGGCAGCGCATTTACCGCGCCTGCGTCCGATGGTCTGACACGCCCGGACGGAAATAACGAAGATTATTTTAAGTGGCTTGGCAGTGACGGAAACCTTTACGCGCCCGATGAAAGCGTCCCGGCGGATGTAACCAAGCTGACGGCACTGTTTTACGAGCAGTTCAACTTCGCCCCCGGCGGCACCTATTACTTTGACCTATCGGCAATGGGTATTCCCGGCACGGTGAACGACGCTTTGCCGGATAATACGCTGCATTATGTCCCCTTTACCTACGCCGGAACAGTGGATGCTTACAAGCTCACATCGGAGATGGCAACTACCGAGGAGCATGCACAGGAGAATAAATATCCCCACAGCCTATTCATTGCGGATTATGCCGTAAAGCATACGGTAAGCTGGGATGACCTGAACACCGCAGGGTTGATTTTCGGCAAGGGCTACACCGCCGGCGGCGTGGGCTATACGCTGCGTGCGCCGTCCGTGGGAAGTGATCGTACAGGCTCAAATGATTCAGAACGCGGCACGCCACAAAGCAACGAATGGGATAAGCTACTGGACAAGAATGACGGATATATCAAAAACTGGAAGCGGATGGCTTCCTGGGGGCAAGACACCAGACCCGATAATTCGACTCCATTCCATGCGGTTCGCGGGTTCCACTCGGCCCGCGGCTGGGAGTTCAACTCGTCCTCGCATCGGAACGTCTACCTCGGTTTCCGCCCCGTCCTTGAAGTCCTGAACCCCGGCTCACTGGGCGCTGACGGGCTGAAGGTCGTTACCCTCGCCCTTGGCGGCGGCAAGCTGGGCGATAGTTCCGAGGAGATTCAAATCATCGTGAAAACCGGCAGCAACTTTACCGCGCCTGCGTCCGATGGTCTGACACGCCCGAACGGAAATACCGACAGCTACTTTATGTGGCTTGG